>Ga0210400_10000876_pt1 | contig 31248 bp, 27 predicted proteins | sample IncBWH26MmetaG_FD_155456 | JGI IMG/M metagenome (GOLD analysis project Ga0210400, IMG submission 155456) | Forest soil microbial communities from Barre Woods Harvard Forest LTER site, Petersham, Massachusetts, United States - Inc-BW-H-26-M | ecosystem: Environmental > Terrestrial > Soil >... | reverse complement strand
TCTAATAATAACTTTACGGAGTGTTGTGTAGGTTTTGTTTTTAATTCGCCTGTAGTAGAAAGAAAAGGAAGCAGCGTTAAATGAATAACAAGACAACGATTTCCGAGTTCCCATTTTAATTGACGAGCTGCCTCTATGTATGGCAAAGATTCTATATCACCTACTGTTCCGCCAATTTCAGTAATTACGAACTGAAATTTCCCGGTTTTGCCCAGTGTTTTTATGCGGTTTTTAATTTCGTCGGTAATATGCGGGATAACCTGAACAGTTTTTCCTAAAAATTCGCCTTTACGTTCTTTTTCAATTACCGATTGGTAAATGCGGCCCGTGGTAACGTTATTTGCTTTAGAGGTGGGAACATTTAAAAAGCGTTCGTAATGCCCAAGGTCCAAATCTGTTTCAGCGCCGTCATCAGTAACGTAACATTCTCCGTGTTCGTATGGGTTCAGAGTTCCCGGGTCGACGTTTATATAGGGGTCTAATTTCTGGATTGTAACCGTATAGCCACGAGCCTGAAGCAATTTAGCCAACGATGCAGAGATGATTCCTTTTCCAAGTGATGAAGTTACGCCCCCGGTAACAAAAATAAATTTGGCGTTGTTTGGCATACAGTTTTTTCTTTATATATCCTGAAATTTACACAAGAAAAGTTTTTAAAAACTGTATGCAAAGATAGAGTTTAAAGCAAAGCAAAAAAAATTAAGTATTAACAAATCCCGCAATACCGATAATTATACCGTTATGGAAACACAAAGGCTTTAGCTCTTAAGCCCTGTCATTAAACATGGTTTAGATACCTGAACTCTGTTTATTATTACCGCTCATCCCTAAGCCATTGACTTTCAGTTCTGTTATAACTACATTGTGCTCTACAAACCAACAAACAAACCTCACAATGAAAAAATCTATCCAATTACTGATAGCTTTAGCCCTTGTAACAAGCATGGCTTTTGCTAAACCTGTAACCCCGGCAGACGCACAAAAAGTAGCAGAGGGTTTTATGAAGCAAGTTGCAATGGGGAAATTTGCAGTCGGGCTGACACTTAAATATACTGAGATTTCTAAAACCGGAACTCCTCTTTATTATGTTTTCGGTTTTCCGACAACGGGTTTTATTATTATATCGGCCGATGATGCAGCGCATCCGATTATCGGTTATTCAACAACGGGTAATTATGTAACGCCAGATAAAAATTCAACCATCGGCCATTGGATGGAGATCAGAAAAAAAGAACTCGCTTCGATACCCGTACTAAATGCTCAGCCAAATAACGAAATCAACCGCGAGTGGGCCGGCGATTTTACTACAGCTGCAAGTTACAGACAAGGAAATCAAAGTGTAGCAGCAAGTGTTGCTCCTTTATGTCAAACAACCTGGAACCAAAATGGTGGAGGCGGTGTTCCATACAATAATTTATGTCCCGGTGGTTCGGTTACGGGTTGTGTTGCAACAGCTATGTCGCAAATCATGAGATTCTGGAGTTACCCTGCTATGGGTACAGGCTCGAGCTCTTATACTGCAGGTTCTTATGGTACTTTATCCTGTAATTACGGTGCTACAACTTACAACTGGTCTAATATGCCGTTAAATTCCTCAAATGCTGACGTGGCTCTGATTTCATACCAAACCGGTGTAAGCGTTGAGATGAACTACAGTCCGAGCGGTAGCGGTGCTTATGTTATTACGGGTGATAATCCTGTTTGCGCACAAGCTTCTTTTGTAAATTATTTTAACTACGACCCGAATACGATCCAAGGTTTATACAGATCAAGCTACACAGATCCGAACTGGATTGCTTTACTTGAAAACGAACTTACAGCAGGCAGGCCTGTACAATACGTAGGCAGCGATCCTAATCAGGGCGGGCATACCTGGGTATGTGATGGTTTTGACGCGAGTAATAATTTTCATATGAACTGGGGTTGGGGCGGATCCGATGATGGCTTTTTCTCTATTAATAATTTACTCACAACAAACGGTGGCTTTAACCCATCACAAAATCATGAGGCGCTTATCGGTATTCAACCAAAAGTTACGGTGGCTGTTGACGCGGGTATTCCCTCCATCACTTCTCCTATCGGAACTATTTGCGGTTCTTCAATTTCTCCGGTTGTTACTGTAAAAAACTTTGGCGCTACCACTTTAACTTCTTGCGTAATTAATTACAAAGTTGATAACGGCACTGTTCAAACACAAAACTGGAGCGGTTCTTTAACGAACGGCGCAACAGCAACCGTTAACCTTCCAACACAAACAACTACAGCGGGCACACACACTTTAAGTTGCTACACTAGTAGTCCTAACGGAACTACGGATGGCAATCCTGCAAACGATCTGTGGACGGCTAATTTCAGCACAAATCCTTCCGGATTAGCGTTGCCATTGGCAGAAGGTTTTGAAAGCAGCGCGGCACTTCCGGCAGGCTGGACTTTATATAACCCCGACGCGGATGCTGCCTGGCAGGTTGTTACAACCGTTGCGCACACCGGTACAAATTGCATTGGTTTTAATAATTGCAATGGAGACGGTGCTACAGACATGACCGGCAGAAAAGATAAATTTATTACAACAACTTATAACTTCTCTAACGCCTCTTCGGCTACTTTAAGTTTTGATGTGGCTTACGCGGTGCTTACTTATTCCGGAACAACTTATAACGACGCGTTAAATGTATACGCATCTACAGATTGCGGTGTTACCTGGAATTCTATTTACGCTAAATCAGGCGCTACATTGGCAAGCGCTCCGGGTTATACATCAATTGCAAGTTGCTGGACTCCCACATCGAGCAGTTGGCGCACGGATGTGGTTAACTTATCTTCTGTGATCGGGCACTCAAACGTAATGTTTGCCTGGGAAAACGTTTCGGCATGGGGCACCTGGATTTATGTGGATAACATTAACATCAGTTCGATGACAACAGGTATTGCTACACACAATAACAACGGATTTAATTTATATCCTAATCCTGCCAGCGGTTCATTTACTATTGAAAGCGGACACAGCGGTAAAATTACTTACGCGGTTTACAGCATGAGCGGACAAGAAGTAAAAAACGGTTCGGTTAACAACAAAGAAACAATTTCTACAAGTGATATGGCAGGTGGAATTTATTTTGTAAAAGTAATCGACGGCGGCAATACTTACATTAAAAAATTAGTTGTTTCTCAGTAAAATAAGTTTTTAGTTTAAAAGCCCTTCCGAATGGAGGGGCTTTTTATTTGAATTATTTTATACTTTTATTCCACCGATAACTTTCACTCCATAGGTAAAAGGCGGTTACCTTTTCTTCGTTCTTTTTCATCCAGTCTTCAATATAGTTTTCGCTACTGCGGTAAGAGTTAATGATGTAGGCAAAAGTTTCGAGATGGCCTTTTGCGATCATCTCTTTGTAATACGGTAAGTAATAGTTCTGAAAAAAAATATCTTCCTTTTCTATCTTATCTTTTTTATCCTCACTCTTTTTATCTTCCTTCCTTTTTCCATCGCATATCTCAGTGCATTTTTTAACAAATAACTCTACATTATTTTTTCCTTTTATAGTATCATTTAACGAACCTGTAATGTCAGACAGCATCGCACCTAATAAATCGGCCATGGAATTTTCTCTTTTAAAAATAGCCTTTCCGTTTTCATCTCTTATCGTATAACTATCCATATAAGAGGTAGAAACTCCCCCTCTTTTAGAAACCATTGTAGTACCGGTTTTTAGTCCCATTTTATACATAAGCACAGGCAGAAGTGATTTTGCGCGCGAATCTTCATTTTCTAAAGTTAAAAAACGCAATGCAGAAAAAATACTAAGATTTAATTTATCACCTGCATGCGTGGTAACCGCAATATAAAAATGTGCGTCTTCATTCAGGGAATCTACACGTACGGCACTTTCAAAATTCCATAAAGCGGTATCATAATTTCCCTGTGCGAATTCCTTTTTTCCGTACCCGTATAGTAATTGCGAAAAAGCGGGATTGCTTTTAGCGGCCGTCCACATAATGCTGTCTGCCCTGGAATCCTGTTTACTTTCATGAAGGCAATTAAAAAGTAAAACCTGCATCTTGCCAACCAGTTTTTGCTTCGGAAAACGTTTTTCCGCTTCTTTACAAATAATAATACAACTGTCATATAAATGCATGTCTTTATAACAGGAAGCAATCTCATACATAGCCATGCAGTTTTTATTGTCAAGAGCCAGCAGATCCATGAATTTACCAATAGCATCGTGGTAGTTGCCTGTAAGCTGCCTGTTGCGGCCCTGGCTCATCAATAATTTTACTTTGTAAATTTCTTTTCTTTCAAAACCGATAATCTCTACTTCGTTATTATATAAATCATATAATACTTTCGGGAATTCCGGGAATTTTATTCTCTCAACATTCAACATGGCAAGGTTGTTGAGCTTGTTTAATTCCTCCGGTAAATTTTTTACCGGATTCCCGCCTATATCTAAATCAGTAAGATTATACAATTGGCTGATAGTATGAGGTACACTGTCGATATCATTTCCGTCAAGAAATAACTTATGTAATGTTGTTAATTCCATTAGTGGTTCAACCGAATGCAATTTGTTATTATGCAAAGCCAAAACCTGAAGCGAGGTAAACTTTTTAAAATCGGGAGAAATTTCTTTCAATCCGTTTCCTCCCAGGTATAAATTTTTCAGGTTGGTAAGTAAAAAAAATTCGGCGGGTAAAGTTTCCACCTTATTATAATTCATCGCAAAAATTTTCAGGCGCGTAAAACTTCCGATTTGTCGCGGCAAAGAGCTGATATTATTCCGGGAAATATCGAGGTAAGAAAGATTTTCAAGGCTGGAAATTTGTGTAGGGAGTTCCGTTAATAAATTCCTGTCTAACGACAAATTGCGCAAGCCCTTTAAAAGATAAAACACTGTAGGAATTGAAGAAATGGAATTACCCGATAGATAAAGTGAACTAAGGCCCGGAAGCTCATGAAGATTTTCGGGAATAGCTGAGAATTTGTTATGCGACAAATCAAGAACCTCCAGTTTTTTTAATTGATTTATCCCGGGAGGTAATTCTGAAATTTCATTACTGTCCAACAACAATACACGAAGCTCGGTAAGCTTCAGAATCTTCTTCGGGAATTTTGAGAGCTCCCGGTGTGTAAGCGCCAGTTTATAAACATTACCAGGATGTTTAAGCGCTTTATTTAAATCATGATAATAGGGCGAGTCCCATATTTCGTCTTCCGACGGCTCTTCAGTTTGCCCGAAGCATAAAAAGCTATACAAAAAGAAAATACTCAGTAATATCTTTCTCATGAAACCGGAAAATAAAAAATTACAGGCCTAATTCGTCGCTTAACTCTTTCGGAATTCTCACTCCGTTATTTTTTGCCTGTTTAAAGTAAATGGTAGCGTTCTTTTTATCGCCGTTCAGGTAATAAGAAAGGCCTAACATATACTGCGCATCACTTAAAAAACGATTGTTTGTTGCTTCGTATATTTCAAGTGTTTTGGCCGAGCTCTTTATAGCCATCGGGTAATTTTTCATATTCAGGTAAATCTGAATAGTACCGTAATAACCTTCTGCGTCGGTAGAGTCAATTTTTTGTACGGCTCCGTATTCTTTCAGGGCCATTTCGTAATTTTTTTCGATGGTGTAAATTAAACCGATATTCTGGTGGGCCATTTTTCCTTCGGGATATAACTCGATCGACTTGTTATACATTTTTTTTGCATTATCAAAATCACCTGTATTCCGATAAGCTACACCAAGGTTATCGTAAGCTTCAACAAATTTCGGGTCTTCTTCAATAGCCTTTTTATACCATTTAATAGCCGGTTTAAAATCACGTTTTACAGAATATTCTTCTCCCTTATTATAGTACTCCATAGCTTTTTTATTTTCGGTAGAATTATACATAGCCACATTGTCACCTTTAGCCTTTACCGTTTTTTCTTTTTTTGTTTGCGCGGAGAGGCCGAATCCGGCCAAAAATAAAATCAACAATAAACTGTAGTTAATAAATACCTTTTTCATAAAATGAATTTTAATGTTTCTATAAATTTAAGGTTATTTTTAAAAGTCGCAAATTTTATTTGCAAGCCACTAAACCACCAATAAAGGTACCGTTATTTTATGCCTTACTGCTTCTACTGTGGTGCCGAACAGTAAGTCTTTTAAGCTGCCATGGCCATGTGTACCTATAACCAATACATCAGCGGCATGCTTATTTGTTAATTCGGGTATCGACTGTTTGGGATTGCCGTAACCCAATAAAAAATCGGCTTTGTAGCCCTGGGCTTTTAATTGATGTACGTATTCTTCTATGAGTTCAATGTCTTTCCTGGTTTCAAAATCTACGGTTTCTTCTCCGTAAATAATTGCACCCGGTGTTTCCACCACATGCAATAAATGATAGGACGCGGTTTTGCCGCCCATTTGTACCGCGCGGTTTATCGCTTTGTTATCTGCGGCCGAGAAATCTACCGTGATGAATATTTTTTCCGGAACACCTAAATTTTCGATGATAATTTTATTTTGACCATGCAATAAAAATTCTTTTTGTTTTTTGTTTCTCATCATAACCGGGTAAAGCATTACAAAAAACAAAGTAACAAACACATACAGGCAAACAATCGAAATCAGAAATTTGGTAGAGAAAGCGATACCATCATCATGCACCCAATCGTTAACCTGCAACATTACAAAATAAAAATTAAGCCCGGCAATTAAAACCACCGCTGCCCATCCCAAAAATTTAAACAGGGGCTTTACCGCGAATTCGCCCATTATTTTTTTGTCGCCGGTAAAATAAATGAGTGGAACTATTGCAAATGGCAATTGAAGACTCAGAATAAATTGCGATAAAACCAAAAGGCTTCCGGTAGACTCTTCTCCTGCCACAAGGCAAGTAATTAACGCGGGGATGACCGCAAGTAAACGCGTTAACAATCTTCTCATCCAGGGTTGAATGCGTAATTGCAAATGACCTTCCATGATGATTTGTCCCGCAAGTGTACCGGTAACGGTTGAGCTTTGCCCTGATGCGATTAACGCTATTGCAAAAAGTATCGGAGCAAGCGCAGTTCCTAAAAGAGGTTCCAAAAATTTATACGCGTCTTCTATCTGGCTGACTTCAAAATGGCCATTGACAAAAAAAGTAGAAGCCGCTAAAATAAGAATGGCGGCATTTACAAAAAGTGCGAGGTTTAAGGCAATCGTTGAATCAATAATATTAAAGCGTATTGTTTTTTTAATATCGACTTCCGTCCGCCTGAACTTACGCGTTTGCACAAGGGAGCTATGCAGGTATAAATTATGCGGCATAACAGTTGCTCCTAAAATTGCCAGAGAAACATAAAGCGCTTCATTGGAAGGTAAAGAAGGAATTAATCCCATTACCACATCGCTGAAATCCGGCGAGGCAAAAAATAATTCAATCATAAATGAAACCCCTATTATTAAAATCAATGAGATAATGAAAGCTTCCAGTTTTCGGATACCGATTTTCATTAACAATAAAAGCAAAAAAGTATCGAGCACTGTAATACAAATACCCAACCAGAGTGGTAAGTGAAATAATAATTTTAAACCTATTGCCATTCCCACCACTTCCGCCAAATCGCAGGCGGCAATAGCTATCTCTGCAAAAATGTATAACGAAAAATTTATGGCCGGCGGATACATATCCCGCGAAGCCTGCGCCAGGTCTTTTCCCGTCACAATTCCCAAACGTGCCGAAAAACTTTGCAATAAAAGCGCGATAAGGTTGGATGCCACTAAAACCCACAAAAGTGTGTAACCGAATTTACTTCCACCTGTAATATCTGTTGCCCAGTTTCCGGGGTCCATATAACCCACACTGATTAAATACGCAGGACCAAGGAAAGCGAAAAACTTTTTCCAGGGCGATTTAATGCCGGTTACATCTACCGATTGGTTGACTTCACTGAGTGATTTTTTATTTTCGAAATTACCCTTCACGCTTTAATTACTTTTAACTGGCAGGTTACCTGGTGCGGCAGTATAATGGTTTTATGATTTATTACAACAGCAACTGATTGATCGTAATCCATAATTGATTTTACAGTGATCACATCATTGAGTTTAATGCCTAATTCTGACAAATGTTTTAAGAAAAGATTATTATGATTGGAAACTCCCGCCAGAATGTATTTTCCTTTAATTACTCCTTCAGATAAGAGCAAAGATTTATGATTAACAATTTTTCCGTTTTTATCCGGTATAGGGTCGCCATGCGGATCGAATTTAGGCATACCTAAATATTTATCAAGGCGATTTACCAGTTCGTCGCTTTCAATATGCTCTAACTGTTCCGCCATATCATGTACCTCGTCCCAGGCAAAACCCAATTGCTGCAATAGAAATACCTCCCACAGACGGTGCTTTCGTACAATGCTTACCGCGGAAGCGCGCCCTTTGGGAGTAAGTGTAACACCCCGGTATTTTTGGTAACTAATCAGTTTTTTATCCGAGAGTTTCTTCAGCATCTCGGTAACCGAAGCGGCTTTATTACCCACAATACGGGCAATATCCGTAGTACTGGCATACTTTCCTGCCTGTTGAAGGTGAAAAATAGCTTTCAGGTAATTTTGTTCGGAAAAGGTATTCACGGTTACAAAGATAGTAAATTTAGGTATACCTAAATTATTTTATCTTCAGCAGATACTCGGCAATACAGAGTCCGTTGGCATATACCGTTATATCAACTTTGCCTTTTAAAAGAAAAGTATAATCAAAAGTGTATTTTCCCCCGCCTGAATCCTTCAAGTCAACCGGCGTAACAAATTTATCCGCATTAATGAGCACGGCGGCATCTTTAATAGGTTTGTCGCTTTGCAATTCGATGTGAAGGGGTTTTTCCTGTTTCCAGGAGAAACTTCCCTTATTGGGTTGTATAGAGTTAATCTGCATGTGAAAGAAATCGGCATAGTACACCGGCCATGCACCAAACACTTTTCTTTTCACCGGCTTATCTAAAAACTGAAAATAGTATTTCAAATTCCCTTTGTACGTTCCTTCTTTTAAAATTTGATTCGCCTGTTGTTTGGAGGGCGGCGCCGGAAAATGATCCAGGATAAATTTTTCAGGAGGTGTTAAATAATAATACTCGTCAAATTCCTTTTGAAATTTATGATTTACTACATTAAACTTACTCGTGGCCCAGGTAACATCCACCAAATACCATTTACCGTAAAGCTTTACGCAATTCCAGGCGTGGTCGGTTTTTTTTAGCTTGCGGTTTATATCGGCTACTTCTGTTTTTGTGTAGCCGCTTATCATTTCGCAGGGAATGCTGACCACATTGCACATTTCCTTCAGCAGGTTAGAAAAACCCTGACAAACAGCTTTATTTTTACGTACTACTTTGTCGGCATCCGCAACATTTTGCGCGCTTTTGTTGTATTCAATATTGTCTGTTATCCAGCGAAATATTGCCCGGAACTTTTCGTGTTCGGTTGTTAAATCCTGAGTAAGAATCTCAGCTACGGCTGATACAGTTTTGTATTTCTTTTTTGGGAAATGGAGTGCAATACTATCTGCCATACGGTAGTCAAAAGTTTTCAACTCGGCCAACGATTGAGAAAAGAAAGAAATGGGAAGTAATAATATCAAATAAAATAATTTCATTATCCAACTAATGTAAGGAAAAAAACTTAAATTTGTATAACTACCGATGGAAAATAAAGACAAAAATAATGTTAATGAACCTGTATCTTTTTATGGGAAAAGAATAGTGATTGACTCCTCCTTAAGTGACCAGGAAAACGATAACTATGCTTATTGGTTTGGTTTAAGCCCTGAGCAACGCTTGTCTCTGGCAACAAAATTAACTGAAGCATTATATAGCGGAACTTCCCGTAGTACAGATAAACGAATTTATTTTGATTCTTAATGAATATTCTCGTTCAAGAACATCAGGTCTTCGTAAAAAAATTAATTAACGCCGGTGTGGAATTTATACTGGTTGAGGGTTATGCTGTTATTTTTCATGGATATGTACGAACTACCGGCGACATGGATATTTGACTTAATCCTACTAATGAAAATAAAGAAAAACTTCTGATCGCTTTGCAAAAAGAGGGGTATCCTTTATGACGACATAGAAAATCTTAAACTAAGAGATTTTACAAAAATGGTGGTCTTTCATATTGGGCAGCCGTCTGCTTGCAAATATTATTCTTTATAGAAAAAATAAAAAATTATTTCTTTCTCTCTTTCAGATAAGTAATCATTACCGGTATAGTTGTAATCACAATCATTCCGACAACAATATAGCTCATGTAATTCATTAACCACGGAAACTGCAAGCCCAGGTAATAACTGACGCCACAAATGGAGCCCGTCCAACAAAAAGCCCCGGTAATATTGTAAAGCATAAATTTTTTGAAATCGATTTTAATTACTCCTGCCAGTATAGGAGCAAAAGTGCGTACAATGGGAAGGAAACGCCCTAAAAAAAGTGCCATTCCGCCGTATTTATTATAAAAAGACCGGGTACTCTCTATATGTCTTTTTTTAAAGAAAAAACTATCCGGCCTTTTATAAAGAGACTCCCCTACCCGCTTTCCGAACAAATAACCGACAAAGTTGCCCGCAATAGCACATACGCTCATAAGGATAATTAAAACAAAAATATTAACCTTAATTATTTCCGGTTTTGTAGCGCATAAAAAACCACTTATAATAAGGAGGTTGTCTCCCGGAAGAAAAAAACCAAAGAACAAACCTGTCTCCGCAAAAATTACAAAAAGTAAAAGCGGCAACCCTAATTTTACAATAGATTCGGGATTGGTTAGTTCTTTTAAAAATTGCCAGGCTTCGTTCACAAAAATACTTTCAAAAAAATCCCCCCGTTTTTTGCGGGGGGATTCTCATTTTTATTCTTTTATCAGTTTAATATGCCCGCTTAAAGCTTGTAAGATATATATACCCCTTGGGAATTTACTGATGTCGATCTGCTCTTCAGTGTTTTTAGTTTTAATTTGATAAACCATTTCTCCTAATGAATTGTAAACGGTTATTGTTCCTAATTCTTTAGCAGAAGAAACAGTAATATTGTTTGCAGCAGGATTAGGATATAACAACAATCCATTGTTGTTAGTTACAACCTGGTTAATACCGATCCCCCTGTTATTGGTAATATTACTTTTTGATTTAATGATTGCCGCCTGTGGTGCTGAACCATTACTGTAGCGCGCAGTTGGCGTACAGTTAAAACCTAACGCCTGTACGCGCCAGTCACCAGTGTTTAAATACGTAGCGTAATTCGGATCACTCGTGGTTAATTGCGTACCCGCAACAGTTCCGATAACATTCCAAACACCTGTATGGAAATCATCGCGCATTAAATTAAAATTACTTACTGGCGTGATGGTCATATTTTCCACACTGTAAAGATTCCAGGTAAATGTTCCGCTTCCGTTATCCTGGAAATGCACTGTGTTGTGATACGGGCTCATTTTTCCTAAGTTACCTGCTGTATCCAATGTTTGAATTTTATAACGGTAGGTTCCGATATTCGGATCTCCGTTTGCAGGGCCAACCGAACGGTTAACATCCACAAACTGGCTGAGGGCACTGTATGGTTGCGAACCTATCCACTTATAAATACCCGAAGAAACCTCCCGATAAATAAGAAAGCTGTTCACATCTGTATAAGGAGTTTTATCCCAAAAAATAATATTGTTGGTTGAAGTACTATCAGTAGTTACTAAGCAAATACTGGGTGTTTCGCTTGATGAGCTAACGTTATTGGCGATGAAAGCGTCTCCAGCCGAGTTAACGCTTGTTAGAGTGAGTCCGTTGTTAAAGGTAATGCTTGGTGATTTGTATTCCCCGGTTATGTATAAAGCATTGTTGGGACCTGTTGCAATAGAGAAACAAAAATCGCTGCTATCTCCACCGCAGGTACGGGCCCAGGATAAAACCCCGTTAGATTTATATTTTGCAATAAAAATATCGCTGGCAATATTTCCTCCGGCCATCGAGCCGCTTACGATCGACTGATTCTTTAGTGTTACAGCCCCCATCTGGAGAGAATCGGAATTATAAAAACCTGTTACAATTGGGTTCTGTGTGTTATCCAATTTCACAGAGGTACCCTGATTGCTATAAGAATAGGGAATCCCTTGTGCTTTCCTGGCCCAAAGAGCAGTTCCTGAAGCATCGTATTTGGTTATAAAAGGTGCCAATGAAATATTGGTGTTTACCAAAGAAACAGGACCAAAGTTGATTGTACTGTTAGTGCCTATAAAACCCGTGATATAACTATTACCCGCTGCATCTGTAGCAACTGCGTTTGCCTCATCATCGTCAGTACCACCTGCAGTGCGCAACCACTGTACGTTTCCGTTAGCATCATGTTTTACTAAAAAAATATCATAGTAGCCAACTAATGCTAAAGAGTCATTACCAAAACGAATATGCGAACCGCCAAAGGTTCCGGTAGTATAACAGTTGCCCGCGGCATCGTTACTGATGCCCATTCCATAGGCGTTGTAGTCGCCCTTACCCGCGCGTATCCATTGCTCATTCCCGTTATTATCAAGTTTCAGAACAAAAACGTTATCGTTATTATTTGTGTTTTGGTTAGCAACACTGTCAAGTCCACAGCGCACATAAGTTGATTGAAAGGAACCCGAAACAAATAGATTACCAGTGTTGTCAATACTTAGTGCGTAAGCACGATCATTATAATTGCCCTGTATACGCTTTACCCATTGGGTTACACCACTTGAATTGTATTTGGCAACAAAACCATCATAAAGGGAGTAGTTGAACATTTTTACAGTGCCAAATGTAGTGGTGTCGCTACGGCCATAGCCTACAACAAAAATGTTGCCTGAAGCATCGGTAGCTACGGCTTTACCACGCGTATCATCATTACCGCCCGCCTTTTTAGCCCATAAAAAATTCCCACAGCTGTCAAATTTGGCCAGAAACATTTCTGCACCCTGATTTGAGTATGTACTTGGTTGATTTGATAGATTAATACCGCCAATGTTAACAGTAGTAGAAAAAAAGTTACCCAGGTAATAAACGTTACCTGAATTATCGGTGGTAACGGCAGTGCCCCAGTCTTCGGCTGTACCTCCGGTTTTTTTTGCCCAGGTACAGGTTTGTTGAGCAAAGCTTGCATTAGAGATAAAAAGTGACAGTACAATTGTTAGTACTGATGACAGGGTAAATGTTTTTTTCATGAATGGGTTTTTAAGGATGTAAATATACAAAATTAGCGATAGTAACCCCCAATTCATCTATACGCTTTTTCACGTATTTTTAACTTTTAAATAGACCTGACAGGTATCTTTTATCAGCAATTTGTTAAAAAGAATTATTCCTAAATTTACAAAAACAAAACTTATGAGGCAAGATCTTATTGTATCGCAATCAATCACCATAAACGGACCGGTTTCTGTCGTTTGGAAAGGGCTAACCAGTCCGGAAATCATAAAAAATTATCTGTTTGGCACCGAAACCATAACCGATTGGAAAGAAGGAAGTGAAATTGTTTTTCAGGGGGAATATGAAGGACACAAATACCGCGACCATGGCGTAATTTTAAAAATTATAGCGGGACAGATTTTAAGTTATAGTTATTGGAGTGGCTTTTCAGGCTTAGAAGATAAACCGGAAAATTATTCAACGGTTACCTATACCCTGGCAAAAAAGCATGAAAATTCAACAGAGTTTACATGGACTCAAAAAGGCTTTGCCAACGAAGAAGGAAAAAAGCATTCTGAAAGTGGCATGGCCGCTTTTTTACAAAAAATTAAAGAGGTAATCGAGAAAAGTTAAACAGCTATATGTTTAGCCGCAGCTAATAACAACTCCTCGGTAAAAGGTGCGCTCATTAATTGTATACCAAAAGGCATATTGTTTTTATTTTTTCCGGCTGGGATAGAAATTGCCGGAACACCTGCAATATTAGCTTGTACGGTAAAAATATCTTCGAGGTACATTTTAATCGGGTCGGCACTGTTTTTACCAAACTCAAACGCGGTGCCGGGAGTTGAAGGAGTAATAATGATATCGAATTTTTTTAAAATCTCCAGGGTTTTATCGCGCACTACCCTACGTACTTGCTGACCTTTTGCATAATACGCGTCATAATAACCTGCGCTTAAAACAAAAGTACCAAGCATAATACGACGTTTCACTTCTTTTCCGAAACCTTCGCTCCTGCTTTTCTTAAAAGTGCTTTCTAAATCGGTGGCATTTTTACCACGATAACCGTAAGGCACGCCGCCAAAACGCGCTAAGTTTGAACTTGCTTCGGCAGTTGTTAAAACATAATAGGTCGGAACTAAAAAATCTAAATACGGAAAATCAACCGGCTCAATGGTGTGACCGTCCGATTTTAATTTATTAAAAATTTCTTCAATATGTGTTTTAATTTCTTTATCCAAACCTTCGCTTTCAAAACATTCTTTGAGATAAGCGATTTTCAATTTTTTAGTAAGTGTTGTATGCTTGGAATATTCTCCAACCGGTTTGGAAGAAAGTGTGCTGTCGAATTCATCTTTACCGGCAATCACTTCTAAAACCAATGCGGCGTCATCCACGGTTTTTGTCAACGGGCCAATTTGATCAAAAGAAGATGCATACGCAATCAATCCCCATCGCGAAACACGTCCGTAAGTTGGTTTAAATCCAACTACTCCGCAAAAAGATGCCGGCTGACGAATTGAACCGCCCGTATCGCTTCCCAATGCAACATGACATAAGCCTGCTGCAACCGCAACCGCCGAACCGCCGGAAGAGCCACCCGGAACTGTTTTTTCGTTATGCGGGTTTAACACATTTCCATTTGAAGAATTTTCATTGCTGCTACCCATCGCAAACTCATCGCAATTGGTACGGCCAATGATAATAGCATCTTCAGTAAGCAATCGTTCTACAACTGTAGAATTATAGAGAGAAGTAAAACTTTCTAAAATTTTAGAAGAAGCAGAAACTTTTTGCCCCTTAACGCAAATATTATCTTTCAACGCAACAATCACTCCCGCTAACCTGCCTGCTTTGCCGTTTTTTAATTTTTCGTCAACGATTTCAGCCTGCAATAAAGCACTCTCGTTAAAAGTTTCTAAAAAAGCGTTAAGATGTTTTTTTTGCTGAATCAGGGTTAAAGCATCATTTACCAATTGCGTGCAAGTGGTTTTGCCCTGCTTTAAATCAGCATGGAGCGAAGCAATGTCGCTGAAAGAATACACAGAAATAAAAGGCTATTTCTTTTCGTTATTTTCGGGAGTATCAACGCCCTTAGAAGCATCTTTAAACTCTTTCATGCCACGGCCTAATCCCTTCATTAACTCAGGAATTTTTTTACCGCCGAACATAAGAAGTATAACCAGAACGATTAAAATTATTTCCCAACCGCGAATATTCATGTTTTGTGTTTTAAATTCACCACAAAGATAGGTAAAAATTGTCAGATAGTTTTATGATTTTATGGTTTGATGGTGAATAACCATTCGGCAATCAACCACTTATCTATTAGCTATTTATTACTAATTTAGCCAACATGTTAAAAAAGGTAGAACACATAGGCATAGCCGTAAAAGACCTTAAAAACAGCAACGGGCTTTTTAAGAAACTCTTCGGCAAAGAATCTTACAAAGTTGAAAAAGTAGAGAGCGAAAAAGTAAGCACCTCTTTTTTTATGCTTGGCGACACAAAAATTGAACTGGTAAGCGCCGAAAGTCCCGACAGCGCTATTGCTAAATTTATAGAAAAACGCGGCGAGGGCATGCACCACATTGCTTTTGAAGTGGATGATATCTACGCGGAAATAAAGCGTCTGCAAGCCGAAGGATTTGAGTTTACCAGAGAGAAGCCTGAGCCTTTTAAAGGGGCGGATAATAAGTTGGTTTGCTTTTTACATCCTAAAAGTACGAACGGGCTTTTAGTGGAGCTTTGCCAGGAAATTAAATAGGGGACGTGGTATGAGGTGAGAAGTACGAAGTAAGAAAGGCAATTATGCTTTGAAAGGAACCATCTCAAAAGGTTCGTTCAGGATGAAGGAATAGCTGCGGCCGGCTTCTTCAATATCTTCATCTTCTTCGTTATACTGCCACTTGAACCTAACATCTACGCCTTTATCTTTTAGTTTTCGTGCGTTTTTCATTACTTCCAGTATGTAACGGGCACTGCCTGTATTGAAAAAATGCAGATTCGCAGTAAGTAAAAAGTTTTTAGGAGGAGTCGTCTCCAAAGAATTGATAAAGCTAAGAACAGGCTTAAAAAAATCGTGAGTTTGCTCAGGTATACAAATGCCTTCCATAAGCAATTCACCTGTTAAGGAATTATACTCAATTTTAGGGGTCTTTTCTGTAGCTTCTATCTTCAAGTCCATAAATCAAAGCAAATTTACAATTTTATTTTGTTTCTGTACTATCTAATAACTGTTTTACAGAACATCCGAATACGCATATATCGTCGGTTTGATTACTTGATCCCTTCCATTCCACATGCTTTTTCCAGATAAATCCTTTTTGTTTGGAAATGGGCATATCGGTCATATCTGCCAAAAGCTTTTTAAACCGCGCTTTACTGAATTTTTTAATAGTGGCCCCGTTAAACTGATCGAAGTAGCCGTCAGTTGACATATAAATCCTCAAGTCGGGATACAAAAGATACATCTGCGTGGTAAAGCGGTTATTCATTTCAGAGGCTATACCGCCAATGGGAATACGGTTTCCTTTTATTTCTGTCAACTCTCCTTTACGCATCAGGTAAAGGTTGTGCATGGCACCGCTGAACATAAGTACTTTGTATTTAAGGTCAATTACCATTAAAGAAACGTCCAAACCATCCAATACAATTTCTTCTTTACCTTCATATTGATGCAATGATTCTTTGATTCGTTTATTGAGGAAATCCAGTATAAGGCCTGTGTCAAACATATTATGCACTTCTACTGCCTGGGTAATGATATTACTGCATAAAATACTCATCAGGGCTCCCGATACTCCGTGTCCGGTACAATCGCCTACCGCCACAAATATTTTTGTACCGATTTGCCCGCACCAGTAAAAGTCGCCGCCAATTACATCCCGTTGCTTAAAGATAATGAATGATTCGGGAATTAAACTTTGCATATGTGATTCGGGCGGCATGATGGCACCCTGAATACGTTTTGAATATTCGATGTTATCAGAAATATCTTTATTCTTTTCGGAAATTTCTTTCCGGTAAGTAATTTGCTCAATTCCTAATACTAATGATTCGGCCAGGTCAGAAAGAATAATCACATCGTTTTGCGTAAAGCAATTGGTAAGCGGCGATGCAATAGAAATATTTCCGATGAGGGTTTCTTCTTTTTTAATAGCAACCACCAGGAATGACGATACTCCGATTTTCTTAAAATCTTCGCTGGTGGCAGAAATTCCCGGAGGAATATTGTTTAACACATCATTAATTAGAAGCACGTTATTTTTAAGAAAGTATTCGTAATCATAACCTTCAAGGCCTTCCTGCTTTCTGAATTTTACAGAATCGCTCGTAGCTTCGTAATAATGCACTTTAAGAACTTTGTTTTCAAAATCGGGCAGGGTTATTGAAACGCGGCGATAATCCTCCATAGTTGCAAGCTTCATAATCGTATCATGAATTACATCCAGTAAAGAATTAGCGTGAATGAGCCCTACTTTAATTTCATTAACCAGTTTCAGTTTTTCATTGTATAATTTTAATTGTTGTTCGGCTACAATACGCTCGGTAATATCACGGCATATCGCGTAAAACCCTTTTATGAGCTCGGGATTATTTTCATCGTGGTATAAACGGGCCGACTGCCCTACCCAAATTTCAATTCCGCTTTTTGTTACAAAAGGAAATTCCACATAACTCTCTTCTGTCTGACTCCTCAACTGCCGCTGATACATCATTGAAACTTTTTTCCGGTAATCGGCTCTTACCAATTGAGTAAAATTCATATCCAATAATTCACCTATACTGTAACCGGAAATACGCGCCCCTACTTCATTCACAAAAACAAAGTACCCTTCCGAGTCAGTTGTAAAAATGATGTCGCTTGCCGATTCAACAATGTGTTGGTAACGTTCTTCGATTTCTTTTTTATCGGTAACATCTACACCAATACCGACAACCATATCGTTGTCAAAAAAGTTATTTTGCCATTGTATCCAGTGCAGGTTGCCGTGTTTATCAATAATTTTTTCGATAGATGTGCCGGGAATGGTTTTGTTAATTACTGATTCTCTTACTTTAATATTATAATTCGGATCATCAGAACGGATTTTCCACCAACCAATACCCATCAGTTCTTCTTCGGTATAACCCAACAAGCGTTCAAAGTTTTTAGATACGAAAATAATTTCCGCCTCTTTGTTTGAAGCAATTACCAATGAATTACCGGCATTAATTGTGTTATCGGCAAAAAATAAGCGTTCGTTTAAGTTAAGTTGAATTTGGATGCTTATCAGTGTTAAAATAATTGAAGTGATCACAATCGTGATAAACAAACCCGGGCTATAAACAGGATTGCGCGTAATAATGCTCAGAAAAATGATCCCTACCAAAACAAACGACGCGTAAATTAAAAAAGGCCGCACCTTATTAAGCACAATGTGCGAAATGTTAATAATAAGAACCAACGCTGTAAAATAAAAAGGAGAGAGTTTGGTTAAATAAATCATTGACAAATACAGGAAAGTAACCACATAAAAGGCCAGCAGTAATAAATAACGACCTTGCTTTTTAAAGAATTCAACAGTATACGTCAGCAGATTTAAAACAAACATAAACGCGCCTACTGTTAGCTGATAAAAAAGTTTACCATCATACTCATCAAACACAACTGCGTATACAAAACCGCTTACAGGAATAAGAATAGAACCACAGGTTAAAATAATACGGATATTCGGTAATTTATATTCAACACTGGCCGAGTTCGGATTAATTAAATCATCGCGATAACTTTTGTAAAACCGAACCAAAAACATAACAATGGAAATAAGCAGTACCATTACCAGTACAAAAAATTTGGTGGTTTTCCAGAATGGAGGTTCAATTACAAAAGAGAAACTTGCAGGTGCCGACCAGTTTAACCCGTCGTAGGAGACAGAAACAAAAAAAGTATACTCGCCGTTAGGCAGGTTAGAGTATATAGCCCGATTGGTTTTTTCTGTAAAAATCCATTTCTTATCAAAGCCGTCCAATTGGTACTTTAAAAAAAACTTGTGCTCTCCGATAAGGTTAAAAACTTCGTAACGAAAGGTGATATCGTTTTTGTTATACGGCAATACGAGACTGTCCGGCAAATTTGTTTTACTGTTAAATTTTATGCCCTGCGAAGTCCAGTTTGTGGTATCATTAAACAATTGGACGGCAGTGAGTTTTACAAGCAGGCCTTTATAAGCATCGTCACTTTGAGTTTCGTTGTACACCAACAAACCTTTACTTGTACCAATGAAAAGTGTATTGAAAAATCCCGGCTGAAGCGACCCCGGCATAAACTCCGCATTGTTACGGTTAAAGTTTTCTATCAGCGCTTTAATATTAATTTCATTCTGGCTGAAAAATAATTTGTACAAACCATTGGAAGACGTCGCGTAAATTTCATTGTCGTTATTGGCATAAATACTTTTTATAACCAGGTTGTATAAACCTTGTTTGCGCTCAAACTGCTCAAGCATTTTTGTGGGTTTGTTGTATTTAAAAATTCCGAAACCATTGGTGGCAGCAAATACATAATTATTGCTGCAGGAAACAGAATATACAATTGACTCAGATAACTGATTATCTTTATCAATAAGTTTTGCAACTTTTCCATCCTTCACGAAATACAACCCGCGATCGGTTCCCACCCAAAAAATATTACCATCGTTCGCAATGCTCCATATCGTTAAGTTATTTAACTGGGAAGAAACCTCGGTTAGGCGTTTTTCTTTTAAATCATATTGCAACAAGCCTTGCTTACGTGTACCGATAAGAATTAGAGAATCTTTTACCAGTTTTATAGAAACTATTTCAGCACCACAGTTAATTTCAATTATTTTTTTTCTTTTTTCAAAATCCAATACCTGCACAATACCCTTGCTGAAGCCAATAGCGATTTTTTCTTTTGCCTGGCTGAAATCGGCACAACTGCTTCCACTTACTCTCCCCTCATAATTAAAAGGTTTTACGTATTCTCCGTTAAACAAACACACGCCGCCGCTGGTTACTAAAAACCATTCCTTGTCGTTTACTTTTAAAATTTGTTTGCAATTGTCGCCGGGCAATCCCTGCCGCGAGTTATACAAAAGGCAATTTTCCTTCAGCAAAACAGAAACTCCGGATGAAACCGTGCCGGTCCAGATATTTCCGTACGAGTCGGAATTAACACAAAGCAAATTATTTTCTGCCAACCCGTTCCCTTCCAGAAAAATTTCAAATTTCTTTTCACTGAATTTTATAAGGCCGTCACCCATAGTCGCAAACCAGATATCTCCGTTACTGCCTGTAAATATTCCGGTGGTATTATTAAGTAATCCGTTTTGCGGTGTTTCCAGATAGGCCATATTGGTAAAATCATACTCCATAACCCCTTTACCAAAAACGCTTATGTACATTTTTACATCAAGAAAAGAATTGATTGTTTTGATAGTTTGATTTCCCAAAGTATCCATAAGTTCCTTGTAACCCGGTTCTAAAGTATTTGATCGCGTATTTAAGACATATAAACCGCTGCCATCACTTCCCAGCCATAATTCATGTTCGTGCTTATGCAGGTATCCGCAGAGAATATTATCCACGTCAATTTTTAAATTGGTGTAAACCTGCGTAAACTGCCCGTCTTTAAATTGCCATACCCCAAGTGTGGTGAGTACATAAACCAACGAATCGCTTGCCGGAATAATCTGATTTATTAAAATGGGATTTGTTTTGGTAAAAAGCGGATATTCCTCGGCATAATTACCAACACATTTATAAAGGGAGCGGTCGGTGGCAAACCATACAAAACCATCGCTCTCGGCAATTGATTTTATTGGCCTGGAGGCCGAAACTGAGTTTTTAGCATAAATATCGATAAAGGTTTTGCCGGCGTATTTTTTAATACCCTCATTGGTTCCAATCCAGATAAAACCTTCAATATCCTGGTAAATACAGTTAATCTGAGAGCTCGGGAGCCCGTCGTGCAGGGTAATATCAGAAAAGTTGTATTCTTGAGCCTGCGTAAAGGAAGTAATGAGTAAAAAAAAGCCTAAAATTGTCTTTAACCCCCTATTTTTAAGCCAGCCCTTCATACCCAACAAACTTACTATTTTAAGCTGAAAACTAAAACAGAAAAACCTGAAAAATAGAGTATTTCCCAAACTCCGTAAACGTCCGAAATCCCAGTGTTTACAGGTATTTCTAAGGATGTGCCAAGCTTTTTCATTGGTAAATATAAATAAAATTAATTTATTAGCCCATTCCTTAGCTTAAAGACAAATTGAAAGATATTGGCACCGACTTTATAGACATTGACCTTATACCTCAAGAAGAAGTTGAATCCGAGGAGCCAGAAGCTAAAGAGTCTCGTATAATTCTATTAGATGATACACAGAGACTGAAGAGAATTATCATGGATGTTTCTAAAGACATAAACTTAATGTACAAGATACATCATAGAGATTTTGAAGAGATTGTAGCGGAACTTTTAAGAAAACAAAATTTTGAGGTGTCTCTGACACCAAGAACACGAGACGGAGGATATGATATCATTGCCGTACAGAGTTTATCTGGAATGCGTAATAAGTACCTTGTTGAATGTAAGAGATACGGGCCAGATAGACCAGTAGGTGTTGAAATAGTTAGAGGTCTTATGTTCGTTGTTCAAAATGCTAAGGCTAATAAGGGAATAATTTGCACCACTTCTTATTTTTCACCTGATGTCAAAAGGGAATTTAACCAATATATTCCTTACCAATTGGAGCTTAAGGATAACAACAATATGTTAGACTGGATTTCTAAATACAAGTAAGGTCAGTGGTCTACCTTATACGATGAATGAACAAGAATTAATAGCAGGGTTAAAGAAAATTAGCACCTCAATTAGCTTATTTCTTGCAACTATTCAAATGCCTTACGGATGCTGTTTCGTTTTTGGTCATGCATTAGCCGAAGGGCTTAGCCAAGCAGGATTTGAAACACGAGAAGTTTCTGGCACTTTAATTCTTGCGGATAAAAACGATAGAAAAATAATTTATGGCTCGAAAAAATACAAGGGAAAAAATGTTGGAGATTTTCACACCTGGTGCGAGATCATGTTTGAGGGAAAAGTTATAATAGTAGATCCAAGTTTATTTTTCAACCAACTTTATTTAAAACGAGAAGAGAATATTAAATTGAACCAAAAAATTCCAGAAATATATATTGGTTCTGTTAAGGATAGTTGGCACTTGACTTATATTGAAGACCCAACTTTGGTTTGCCATTCGAAGGATTGTTTAAAAGGAACAGTACCGTGGCTCGTTGAGCATTTAATTAAAAGTGTAAATGAAACTGGTAAACTTATGAAGTACGGTAAATAATTGCCTTTCCATTTGCATCGAATTGAATCATTCTATAGGTCAATTCTGCTCTCAATATTGGTAATAGAATTTTACCAAATGCTATCTTTTCTGCAGAATATTTATTCTCCTTTTCTTTATACTCATTGTAAATATTTATAAGCTTATCAGCACGTGTTCTTCTTAATTGCTTCTTGAAGTAATCAATCGTTTGTTGACGTAAATCCTGAGTCAAATATTCGTAAACAGTTACTTTATAAGGGTCCTTTTTAATTAGGTCTATATACTTGTTCGGATAACCAAGCAGGAATTGTATCAAATAATCTATTGGAACCTCTTCAAGTCTTTTCCCTTTCATGCTATCAAAAGGAAGGATTGTTTTTCCTCGATTGATTGTTTGGTTCTCCGATGGCATTTTTGCAACTAAATCTTGCCCAGTAATTTCTTTTGCCTTCTCTTGAGCCTCTTTTGGATTTGCACTTAAATCGGCAACTGCAACTATTTGCTCATTTTTATTATCATATTGGTCAAGGCCAATAAATCGTTTATAAAGAACAAAGAGTTTTTTCTTCTCACTGAATTTTATAGAGAACCTCGTTCCTTGTTCCTCATTAAATAATTCAGTGATAATTTCACGTATGTGCTTTCGTAATGAAAAAATCTGTGTTCTCACATAAATAAATAGTGAGAAAAAATCAATTTTGATTTTATAAAGGATGCATTTCCGTTATCTTTGGTACATAGAAAATTAAACTCATATGACTCAGTCTAATCTTACCTATACTCCTAATATGGCGATTGTCTTACTTCCTAAAGCTCCTTTCATTGAATGGCAAAATGTACTTTCAACAAAAGGATTGTTTTCAGTGAAGGACAGAGACCCATCTGTTTATTTACTTCCAGAACACTATAGAATTCCTTCAGAGGTAGAAGATGATTTGAAAAATATTTATCTTCCTCTATTTATTAATGAATTGAATCAGGTTGCCAACGATGCGATTTCTCAGCCAAGAGATAAACCTTTCGAAATGTTTGTGGAGTGGTTCGAGGTTAAAGTTGTCATGGATGTTTGGAAACTGGAAGATGGAAAATAATAGATTTTTTACCACGAGGATAAAGTTGAGTTCTGACCCTAATTCCTACAAAACTCTGACCCTAATTTCGAAGTGACTTCATAGGGGAAAATGAGATCTTTATTGGTTTTATGACCCTAAAGTAACTTTTAATTATATTTAGTCCACTTTATGCTGACGATTTACAGTTTTTCGAAAAGGCATCCGCTCATCCATTTTATTGCTTTAAAAAATGTCAATAAAAAGCAAAATAATTGAAAATCAACCAGTTGCAAAGTCATTTTTGCATAAAAGGACATCTGTGGAGTTAGGGCATTTAGCTTATTTTGTGCGGAAACAAAAATTTATTATCTTTGCCCTCCCCTAAAAAAGGGGGAACTTTTGCCTTGGCAGAAGGAATACTAATAAAAATAAAACCCATAAAAATGTACGCAATCGTAGAGATAGCCGGGCAACAATTTAAAGTGGAACGTGGAATTAAAATTTACGTTCACCGCCTGAAGGCTGAAGAGGGTGCTGATGTTGAATTTAACCAGGTGTTATTATTGGATAACGCGGGTAAAGTAAGCGTAGGCAACCCCAATGTAGATGGCGCTAAAGTAGCTGCCACAGTTGTACAACACTTACGCGGAGATAAAGTGCTTGTATTTAAAAAGAAACGCCGCAAAACCTACCAGAAGCTTAACGGGCACAGGCAGGATTTTACACAACTGTTAATTCAGGGTATATTGGCAAAAGGCGAAACGGTAAAAGAAAAATTAGAAGTTAAGCCGGTCGTAAAAGTAAAACCATCACATCATGTTGATGAAGTTGCGGAAGAAAAAGCACCTGTAAAAAAAGCAGTCGTTAAAAAAGCTCTGGCAGCAAAAAGGACAACTACCGCTAAAAAAACAACAAAGAAAAAAGAAGATTAAAAATCAGTTATTGATTTGAAGAATTGTTGATTTATAGAATGAAATCAATAACTCAATAAATCGTTAACTAAAAAAATAAAAGTCATGGCACATAAAAAAGGTGAAGGTAAAGTAAAGAACGGTCGCGAATCGCACAGTAAGCGTTTAGGCGTCAAGATTTATGGCGGCTCTCTCTGCACAGCCGGCAATATTATTGTCCGCCAGCGCGGAACAAGGCATTTCCCAGGTGAAAACGTAGGTATAGGTAAAGACCATACTTTGTTTGCGCTGGTTGATGGTACCGTTGTGTTTAAAAAGAAACGCGACAATCGCTCGTATGTATCGGTATTATCTGTCGAAGCATAAGGGAATTGTTTATTAATAGTTTTAAATCCTTCCTGTTATGCAGGAGGGATTTTTTATTTTTACACCTCGATATTTAAAGAAATATGTTACAGTTAAATTATATAAGAGACCACAAAGACGAAGTTTTAAAACGCCTCGCCATAAAAAATTTTAAGGAAGCCGAAACGATTATTAACAAAGTAATTGCTTTAGATGCTACCCGCCGGAACACACAAAAAGAAACTGAAGCCGTAAAAGCGGAGGCCAACCAGCTTGCCAAACAAATCGGCGACCTGATGAAGAACGGAAAAAAAGACGAAGCCGAAAAAATAAAAATGCGTACCTCCGAATTAAAACAAAACGAAAAAAACTTCGATGAGCAATTAAAAGCGGTTGAAGAAGAAATTCAAGCGTTGTTAGTACAAGTACCCAATACACCCAGTACAAAAGTTCCCGCGGGAAAAACACCTGAGGATAATGAAATAGTTTTTGAACATGGCGCAAAACCAAACTTACCGACAAACGCGGTTCCTCATTGGGATTTAGCTGCAAAATATAATTTAATTGATTTTGAACTCGGCGTAAAATTAACCGGCGCGGGGTTTCCGGTTTATAAAGGAAAAGGCGCAAGGTTTCAGCGTGCGTTGATAAATTATTTTTTAGATAAAGCAACAAGTGCCGGATATATAGAAGTACAACCTCCTATTTTAGTAAATGAAGATAGCGGTTACGGCACAGGTCAGTTACCGGATAAAGAAGGGCAGATGTACCATGTGGGTGTGGATAATTTATATTTAATTCCCACTGCCGAAGTTCCGATTACAAATATGTATCGTGATGTAATTTTAAAAGAAAATGAATTGCCGGTAAGAAATTGCGGATACACTCCGTGTTTCAGAAGAGAAGCGGGCAGTTACGGAAAAGATGTGCGTGGCTTAAACCGTTTGCACCAGTTCGATAAAATAGAAATCGTACAAATTGCACATCCCGAAAAATCATATGATGTTTTAGAAGAAATGAGAGAATTTGTTGCCGGTATTTTAAAAGAACTCGAATTACCATTCCGGACCTTAAAACTTTGTGGGGGCGACATGAGTTTTGCTTCTGCCCTTACTTACGATATGGAAGTTTGGAGCGCCGCACAAAAACGCTGGCTTGAAGTAAGCTCTGTTTCTAATTTTGAAAGTTTTCAGACTAACCGGTTAAAATGTCGTTACAAAGGTGCCGACGGAAAAACGAATTTATGCCATAGTTTAAACGGCAGCGCACTCGCTTTACCACGTATTGTAGCTTCCTTGCTTGAAAATAATCAAACAGAAAACGGAATAAAAGTCCCTCCCATACTTGTTAAGTATACAGGATTTGAACTGATAAATTAAAAATTAATTATATGAAACAAGTATCCCTCATTGTAAACATTATCCTGGTTGCCGCGGTAGCTGTATTGTTTTACTTATACAGTTCGCTCAAGAAAAATGTGGAAGCACTGGGTATGCAAACGGTTACAACTTTGCAAACTCCCGCTACACTGAATGTGAATACAGGAAGTTTGAAAGATGCTAAAATTGCCTATCTGAATATTGATTCCCTGGATTATAATTATGAATTTATTCTTGACAACTCAAAAGAAATGCGTGCAAGGGAAGCTTCTTTACAAAATCAGTATAGCGGCATGGTTGCAAAATTTCAGGCAGATTACCAGGAATTACAGCAAGCCGCGCAAGCAGGATTAAGGCCACAGGCTGAATTAGAAAAAGAAAAAGTACGCTTAGAGCAAATGCAATACGAGATTGCTGCGAAGGAAAAACAAATGCAACAACTGCAGGAAGAAGTGGGAAAGAAACAGGGCGAGATGCTTAAAAAAGTTTCTTCATTCATTTCTACTTATAATAACGGCCGTTACGATTATATTTTAGCGTATACTGCAAACGTCAGTTCCGTATTGTATGCCAAACCGGGGCTTGATTTAACCAAAGAAATTTTAGAGGGTTTAAATGCCGAGTACAGGGCCGCAAAAAAACCGGGAAAGAAATAACTTGTCAGTTCGGGCGGAGTCGACCATATACGGACTCCGCTCAGTCTGACGGCATTTTACAAAACGAAAGCAGTAACAACTAAATCATAAACGATAACATGTGAAAAATTGGAAGGAGATTATTTCAACTTAAAATAATGTTGTCATATCGAACGGAGTCGAGATGCGTATACAAGGGTTCCGACTCCGATAAGTATTACATAATCAAAATAACATGAAAGAAAAAATCAACAGCGTAAGCGAATTCCACGAAACATTTAAAATTGGTAATACTGATAAGTTTACTTTATTAGATGAGGGAAACTATATGCTTCGTTACAACCTTTTAAAAGAAGAGAATGAAGAATACCTTGAAGCCTGCAGACGTGGTGATTTGGTGGAGATTGCCGACGCACTCGGAGATTTACTTTATATAACATACGGCACTATTTTAAAACACGGCCTGCAGCATAAAATGGAAGAAGTTTTTGACGAGATACATCGCAGCAATATGAGTAAGCTGGATGAAAACGGAAAACCCATTTTCAGGGAAGACGGCAAAGTTCTGAAAAGTGCTCTTTATTTCAGGCCGGACATTAAAAAGATTTTGGAAAAATAAATCCTTAAATAAAAAATCCCTTCTATCGGAGGGATTTTTTATTTAACCGGTTTCGATTTTAATTCTTCGACTTCAGTATCATTTTACCGCTGTACGCGGCATTATCAATCATTATTTTATAAGTGTACATTCCGGGAGCAAGTGCTGTTCCGTTATTTCTGCCGTCCCACTCATAGCGCACAGAACCTGCACCCTGATATCCGTTAAATAACTTCGTTACTTCCTGCCCGAAAATATTAAAAACAGAAACAGTTACAAAAGCCGGCCTTGTCAGTTCGTACACAATATTTATTTTATCGCTGAACGGATTCGGGTAAGCGCTAATCTTAGTAGTATTATTCTTGGCATAACTCTGAACATTTGCCACTAATAAAGTATCATTCATTAAAAGCGAATCGATATTTATATTTTCATCGCCAGATTTGTAATTGGTATACATAAAGGCATCAAACAACATCTCGTCACTTGTGCTGGTACCGGCAACAACCAATACCGGGTTCGGATTGTGAGGGTTATTTGTTGTATTATCATAAAAATGACTTGAGCGAATTTTATAACCGGAGGGTATTTTCACCATGTTATGGTAAGTATAATAACCTTGCCAGTTAAAGTCCCATTTGTTTTCTTTTATTAAAGGAATAGTGGTTGACCCGTTATCCGCCCAATTAATTAAACTGGTGCAAATTGAATGTGAGTGCGGGAACGATGAATAAATGGACAAAGGACTTGCGATTGTTCCGCTTCCGCTCGGGTATTGCGCGGTAAATGTTTGTGAGGTATTAGCAGGTATATAAAGGTTCCAGTTTTGTAATAGGGTTTTTGCATACAAAGGCCTGATACCTGTAGTACCATGTGGATAGAAATACAAACGAATCTGTGTGCTGTCTATTTGCCCCACAGTTCCTTTCGGATAATGTATCTGCAAAATTATTTTAGAACCCGCTTTAATACGCATGCCGAGTTTAAGAGGAGATACTCCCGGAAAAATGAGCGGCTCCCCACCCGGTGCATAACCACCAATGCTGAATTGGCCGGGCTCTGTAAAGCAATTTCCGGAAAGGTCACTTGCAATTGAGCCGGTAGTATCCACATTAACTACAACGTGATGCACAATGGTAGGGTTGCCGGGTACAATTTCAAACGCACGCAATACCTCATCCTGCGCTAAACCGGAAGGTAATGCAAAACAATTATATTTATCTGCGTTCGATGCGTTACTTGCAAAAACGGGTATTTGCAAAACAAGGCTTGGTGTGCCCAATAATTTATATTTTGAGTACGTTGGAAAAGCAGGCGCAAGTGTTGTATCAACATATAATTTACCACCGTTTATCCAATTTATAATACTATTTTTTTCCGCAGTAGTTATTAAACGTTCATGCGTAAAGCGGGTATAAGTTGTATCCGGAGGCCATGGCGGCATGTACCCAGTCTGAAGATATGCCAAAGTGTTTGGCGCATTAGCTACTGCGTTTGTATAGCCAATCATATTGGCATGCCCGTATTGATTATGACATGAGGTACAACGATTGATATAAATCTGGGCAATGTTTTCGTAATAAACCTGCGCTTTGCCTTCAAACAAAATAAACGCGAAACAAACTAAAAGTATTTTTTTGATCATGTAATTGATTTTGGTTAAACAAATTTATAATAATTTCTCATATAACAATGAAAAACTTACCTAAAATGGTTTAACGGCCATAAAATTTAATTAACGGTGTTTTGGGGCTTTGCCAGCTTATCCATCGTCTCTTTAACAAGTTTCTGCTTTCGCTTCCACTCGTCTACTTTTGCTTTCTCTGCAGCGATTTTATTTTCCATTTCGATCATCAACGGACTCTTGGTCTTGCTGCTGCTTTTGAAATTACCCATGTTATTCTCGAAAGTATTAACCTGGTGCTGGATATCGTTTAATTGCTTTTTGATATAATCGTTTTCCTTGCGCAACAAATCAAATCCGTCCTGAGCCTGTTCAAAACGTTCAATTTTTAAGCGGAATTTTATTAATTGCTTTTCTTCCTCGTTACCGGCAATAGCGGCATAAAATTCTTCAAGCTTATTATAAAAAGCATCGTTTAAACGTTTGCGTTCGCTATTGGGTGCCGGGCCGCTTTCCTGCCATTGTTTAGTGAATTCTTTTAAGGCTTTGGTATTTTCCTGTACATCCGCGCAGAGAACATATGCATTAATGTTTTGAATGATCGTTTCTTTTGCCTGCACATTTTGTTCAAGTGCCGCGTTCTGAGAAACAAATTGCACTCGTTTGGCCTCAAAAAAATGATTACACTGCGCACGGAAAGATTCGTACAACCTGTGTTCATCTTTAGGATGTGCGTTGGGTAATTTTTTCCACTGCTGTTGCAGGTTCATTAATTTTTCGCCCGTACGTTGCCAATCGGTATTGTCTTTTAATTCAGAAGCTTCTTCAATTAGTTTCTGTTTTTTTTGTTTGGCCTCGTCGTATTTGCCCTTGGCCTGTTCAAAAAATTCTTTTTTCTTTTCAAAAAAACCATCGCATACTTCACGGAATTCTTTCCAAACCTCATCGCCTGCTTTTTGGTCGGTGCGGCCGGCTTCCTTGTATTCGTTCTGGATTTCTAATAAAGCTTTTGTCTTTTGCTCCCACTCCTTTTCAGTCTTTGGCCACATCACTATCAGTGTCCTCGCCTTCTCTACCAGTTTTTTTTTTGATTCCAGGTTCTGGCCCAGAGTTTCTTTTTGCTGGCCGTAAAATTCCTGTATCTTCTGGTTAATCTTATCGTTTAATGCTTTAAATTCATCTTTAAGGGCAAGCCATTTTTCTTGCGGCACAGCACCTATACCTTCCCATTCGCCCCGGAAAACTTTTATAGTGCGCTCTACATCCTTCACATTTTCCGAATCAAGAAGTTTTTTCATCTTCTCTAACAATTCAGTCTTAGCTTCAAAATTCTTTTTCAAATCAACTTCCTGCGAAGCTTTGTATAAATTCAGGCCGAAATAAAACGCGTCAACTACTTTGTTGTACTCGCCTAACACTTCCTTGTGTTTCGCAGCGGGAACGTTTCCTGTTTCTTTAAATTTTGACTGTAGTTCGTGTAATTTTTTTATGGCTCCGCTTATGTTGACTTCCAACTTGGAGAGGTCGCCGATATCACGGATGATGCTCATTTTAATTTTATAATTTTCATCCTGCTCGTTGCCCTTTTTTTCTTTCTGGGTTTTTTGCATGCGACTGAATTTACCGAACAAGAAAATAAGTTTTTCATCTTCAGCGCTGCGTTTATAGATAAATTCATTGGCTTTACCTCCCCCGTCAATAAACTCTTGTTTGGCTTTTTCCATTTCTTTGGCAAAAGCTTCTTCGTACTCGCTTTGAATAGTTTTTATTTGCGCGGCAACCGTATGAACATCTTCACTTTGTAAGAGTGCTTCCAGTTTAGTAATGATTTCCTGCTTCATAGTAAGGGTTTCACGACCGAAAAATACTAAAAATTTTATTTACGGCTGTAATTCGGTGCTTCACGGGTTATGAACACATCGTGGGGATGGCTCTCGGTAACGCCCGCCTGGGTAATACGTATAAATTTAGCTTGTTGCAGGGCTTTTATGTCTTTTGCGCCGCAATAACCCATACCCGCGCGGAGTCCGCCAATCAGTTGATAAAATATTTCTGATAACTGGCCTTTAAAAGGTACTCGGCCCGAAATTCCCTCAGGTACCAGTTTTTTAAGGTCGTCTTCCGCATCCTGGAAATAACGGTCCTTAGAACCCATTTGCATAGCCTCTATAGAACCCATGCCGCGGTATGATTTGAATTTCCTTCCTT
>Ga0210400_10000875_pt1 | contig 31264 bp, 51 predicted proteins | sample IncBWH26MmetaG_FD_155456 | JGI IMG/M metagenome (GOLD analysis project Ga0210400, IMG submission 155456) | Forest soil microbial communities from Barre Woods Harvard Forest LTER site, Petersham, Massachusetts, United States - Inc-BW-H-26-M | ecosystem: Environmental > Terrestrial > Soil >... | reverse complement strand
GAGTCGCTCTTTTGGTGGGATTGTGACCACGATCTCCACGTCGCAATCGGCGCAGGTAGTCGCCACGGTGATCACCACCCTCCCGCCTTTGCAGATGCGACACGGACGCATGGCCAGCTCGCCCTCATCCTCTAGGAAGACTCCGCCGCCGAGGTCGTGCGCGTACTCCCCTTTGCCGTCGCACTCAGGACACGGCATCACTTTCGACCGCTTCGCCATCTGGTCCTCTTGAATTGCGCGCACGCGGGTGCGGCGATCGTCCCTACTGTCACTCACCGAAAACTGGATCGGGTGGAATCAGCGGGTCAGGTCCTGGTCCGGTCCACGGCCCGATCGGCTTCCTAGACTCCACCCGGAACGAGCCTGGACGACCCTCGACCGTCCGTGACCCGTCGATAACGCCAAGCATCTCCTCTCGCGTCACCAGAACGGTGACGTATCCGTTGATGCAGTGGCTCCCCTTGCACGGTACGAAACTTCGTACCGCGCCTTTCACCAACCCGACGCCGCGACACGTCTGGCACTCCACGTAAATGGGTAGCTTGAAGTTCATCTCGTCACCACTCCTTCGGTTGCTCATCCGCCGCGCGCATGGGGTCTTCGAACTAGCGACAGATCCCGAACGACGAGCACCCGCACCCCGCCGCGGTGCAGCAGGGCGCCCCGGGCACCGGGCAGGCGGGGCACGCGCTCGGCTCGCAGGAGGCGCCAGGCGCGTCGACGGCCGCGTCGGCCGCTCCTGCATCGGGTCGACCCGTATCGACCCGTAGCGGGGCATCCTCGAGCGCGTCGGTCTCGCCCTGGGCGTCGACCTGGTGCTCGAGCACGTCGACGCCGGCGTCGACGAGGGGGCGAGCCTCGAGCGGGGCGTCGGCCGCCGGCGCCGGCGAGGCGTCGGGCGCGAGCTCGTCGAGGGCGACCGGGACGTCGCCGCCGGCGTCGCTGCTCGAGGAGCTCGCCGGGTCGGCCGCCGTCGTGAACGGGGCGCCGCATGCGGCAAGGGAGAGAACGATCGCGAGGGTAAGAGGCTTCATGGTGGGGGTTTTCCTGGTGAGGGAGGATCAGAGCGGCTCGACGCTCTCGAGCGTGATGCCGTCGACGACGCTTTCGCGGGCCTTGCGCTCATGGCCGAGGCTACGAGTGCGCGTAGAACTTCACGGGCTCGCCGGAGATGCTCTTGACGGACGCTTGAACGAACGTGAACCGGAGCCGCGCGCGGTACGGGCACGAGCGCCCGTCCGGCGTCTCGTACTCGCACCCGACCGGGGGCGCCGCGGTCGTCATGACGGCCCCGACGCGGCGATCGCCTTGCGGGCTTGCTCGAGGTAGGCAGTCGCGTCGAGCACCCGAAACTTGTGGCACGCGGGCTCGCGGTGCGTGATGGCCGGCGCGGCCTCGAGCGGGGGCAGACGATGGCCAGGCATGGCCGATATGTGCTTGCTCGCGTCGGTGACGACGTGCACGTCGCGGCCGCAGAAGGGGCAATCGAAGTGGAACGAATCGGGGGTGTTCATCGGCCGCCCTTTCGCTCGACGAGCGGCGATCGCCCGCGCCGGAGCGGCCGCGGTTCGCTCGCCATGCGCAAGCCCTTGTCAGTGAGCACGACGCCGAGCGCGGGCCCGCCTTCGTAGAGCGGCCGGAGCTCGAGCACGCCGTTTCGCGCGAGCGCGCGCACGTAGTGCTCGGGCACGCCTAGCTCGCCCATGCGCGGGGCGTAGCCGTTCTTGCGCGCGTAGTGGTGGACGTGCCGCGCGACGGCATAGGGGTCGAGGTTGCCGAGCGCCTCGAGCCTGGGATCGTCGACGTCGAGGCGCTCGAGCACGGTCGCCGCGCAGGGCTTTCGGGCCTGGTCGTTCATCGCTGCCCGCTCCCTTCGCAAATGCGACACCTGCTCGCGAACGTTTGGACATGTGAACCGGAGCGACCGGCGAGTGTGACTTGGCCTGTGCCGTTGCACGTGAGGCACCGCAACCCCGGCACGAACGTCGCGACCATCTCGAGCCGGTGCGCGCCGGCGCCGCTCTGGTAGTTCGGCATCAGATCGAGCGCGAGGTCGCACGCGGTGCCGATGCGCATCGGTTGATCGAAGCGCATCCGATCGAGGTCGGCCAGGCGCACGGAAGCATCGGCGAACGGGTCGCCGGAGTGGGTGTGCCAGATCGGACGCTCGGCGCCGCAGACGAGATCACGGACGACGAGCCATGCGGCTAGCGGGAGCTCTTGCCGGCGAAGCAGGCGAATGCGACGGAGGCGCCAGTTGCCCTGAGCGCACGCGATGCGCACGGGCGGGGCTTGTGGGCCCGGATTGCGCTCGCCGAACGTCCACGCGCAGAAGGGCACGAAGATCGGGCCGCCGCTCATCGGAGCTCCGGGGGCAAGGCGGTCTCCTCGAGCACGACGAGTTTGCCGCGTTCGCCGCAGACGAGGCACCCGACGATGCGCCCGGCCGCGGGGTGCTCGAGCATGCCGCGGAGCAGTTGCCGCGCGTGCACCGGGCGCGAGAAGTACACCGCGGCGAAGACGTACGAGGCGAGCAGCCCGAACGTCACGCCCAGGAAGAAGACGGCGCAGAGGAAGCCGACGGGCACGCCCTGAACGCCGCTCACGAGGGCACCGCCTTGCGGTCTTCGCGTATCTGGTGCAAGCGACCTAGCTCGGCGTCGACCTTGCGGCCCTTGTGCATGGCGCCCGGATGCCCGCACGCTTCGCAGATCGTCTCGCTACGGATGACGCTCTCGGCCATCGCGTCGAGCTCGCGCGAGAGCGCATCGTCGCCGGCGCCGATCGGCGGGACAGCGCGTCGACGGGAAAGGCCGATGCCCGGAAGCTTCGGGCGCTTGCGTCGTGGCGTTATGTAGAGAGTCGCCCTTGACATGGTGGCTCCTTCGGTGGGGTGAGGGTACGACGGGCGAGAATAGGGCGAGCGTGCAGACTCCGCGGTCGATTTGTCGCACATGTGCAGTTTCGCTTAGTTAGGGGGGCGGGACTCTGCGGTGGAGTCTCAGTGCGTGACGATCCAAGCCAAGCCTAAGGCGTAACCGAGCGCTAAAACGGCTACGGGGATGAAGTAAGCCCAGTGTTGCATCGTCTCTCCTTCCCTGAGACTCTACCAAAGCTCGACGCCCCGGAAGGGACCTCGAGCACCACGAAAGGCCCTCACCATGCCCCAAGAACAAAAACAGTGGACAGCGCTCGCCGATCGCCTCCGAAAGTGCGAGCGCGCCATCGACCAGGCCGGCACGTCGACGACGTCGACGCTTGACGTCCTCCGAAGCGTTGTCCTCGAGCAAGTCAAGTACGTCGCCGGCGTCCTCGAGCTACTCGACCAGTATGGCTCGCCCGCCGAGCCGATGGCCCCCGAGCACGTTCCGGCTCTTCCTCACTACGTGGCGACGATCGGCGCCGAGCCGAAGGTGCTTGTCACCCGCGCGTGGGAAGCCGGCTACCGCGCCGGCGTGAGCATCGCCCGCTTCTGGCACGAGACCGATCGGGGCGAGACCGGCGAGACCCTCGGCGACCGGTTCAAGCGCAAGTGCCTGATGCTCGCCGTCGAGTGCGTCGGCGACCTTGCGCGGTTGCAGCCGTTCCGCGACGAGCTCCGGCGGACGCCCGTCGAAGACGTCGTCGCGCGGTTCCTCGAGCTGGCGATGCTCGCGCACGGCAACATCCTCGCCGAGGCGGAAAGCTCGGCTCGAGCGGCGGCCCGCGCCGTCATGGCCGATCCGGTCGACGTCTTCGCGATGGCCCGCGAAGCGCTGGACGCGGAGCGGAGTACGCAGCCCGATCGCCGGTCCCCCGCGCGCAAGCTACTCGGCGAGGTCGCGACGCTTTTGCAGCGCGTCGAGGTGATGCAGCGCGACGGCGTCGACGCGACGCCCGAGAAGCTCGAGCTCCTCGGCAAGGCGCTCCTGATGCTCGAGGAGCGGATCACCCTCGACGAAGACGAGACGGGCAAGCGCCTCGCGGCGCTCGAGCGCGAACTCACTAGGCTCGCGAGGGCGCGATGAACGCGCCCAAGATCGTCCGCTACTACAAGTGCGGAAACGCCAAGTGCCCGGACCGCAAGCCCGGCAAGTCGACGCGCTACAGCGTGACCGACGCCGAGATCTGCGTGTGCCCCGCGTGCGGGGGTAACCTCGTGCTCGACCACGCGATCCCGCTCGCCGGCGCGACCAAGCGCCCCGACGGCACCGTCGGCTTCGACGCCGCGTGCTCGTGCGGCTGGCCGCTGCCCGTCAGCGTGATCCCCGTCCGTCTCTCGGGCGCGACCGCCGGCGTCGTCGACGGCGAGCTCGAGGACCACGTGCAGCCCGACGCCTTTGTCGCGCTCCAGTGCCCCGAGTGCCACCGGGGGCATGCGTTCTACATGCCGCACGTGGCGACCAAGGCCGGGCATGCCGTCGTCGAGACGTGCATCGCGCCGAAGGGAGAACGCCGATGATCGCCGTCGGCGCCGAGATCTTCCCCCGCTCGACGGTGCTCGAGCTCACGATCGGAGGCGCCGAGCTCGCGGAGCTCCACCGCAAGCGCGCCGCCCTCTTCCGCGACATGGCGAAGCGCTCCGCGGCGAAGCTCGAGGCTCCCCCTCGGCCGTCGTCACGTCAGCACATGCACGCGCACGGTCCCGAGCTCGTCGCGGCCGCGGCGAGCTACGACCGCGGACAGAGGCGCTTTCACATCGCGCAGCTTGAACGGTCGGCCGACGCGCTCGAGCTCATCGCTGGCAAGATCGAGCCGGATCGCGACTACGTCGTCGGCGATGACTTGATCCAGCACCTCGCGGGCCCGATCGCCCACGTCGCGCCATTCGGACTCGAGGACGAAGACGACCCCGACGATCCGCCGCAAGGCGTCGTCCGAACGCTCCGAGGTGCGTCGTGAACGTCGGAGGCTTCACGCGGCCGCGGCCGGGCTCGATCATGTGCGCCGCCCAGGTCACGACCGACGGCACCCGTCCGATCCCGCCTCGCCCGTGCGTTCGCGCGGCGAAGCCGGGCTCTCGCTTTTGCGGCTGTCATGAGCGCAAGGCAGCGCGGCTCGCCGAGCTCGCCGAGTGCCACATAAGCAAGGGGGGCGTCTGCGTCGTCTGCGCCGCGGCCGCCGACACCTACAGCATGACGGGCGAGGACGGCCGACGGGTCGCCTTCGGGCTCTGTCGCCGGCACGGCCGTTCGCTCGCCTGGGCAATTCACGCGGAGCAAGGGTGATGAGCAAGCTCCGAGAGTGGCTCGAGCGGGCGAAGCTCGCCGGCGGCAAGGACGCCGCGAGCTTTGCCCGCGTACAGGCCGCGTGCGTGGCGATCGTCCAGGCGCTCGACACCGTGCCCGGTCTCACCGAAGCGGAGCGCGCCCAGGCGCTCACGACGCTCGGCGCGCACCAGACGATGCGAAACCTCATGACGAGCGGCATTCTCAATCGGGCGCCGTCGACGGAAAACGTCGAGTGCCCCGAGTGCCGTAAGCCCTGGATCGACTGCCCGCACGAACCTCCCCAGGGCGGTCGCCGTGAACGCGAATGAGCGCGTCTGCAAGCGTTGCGGCCGCACTGTCTCCCGAACGCCGAGCGGGCACCTGCGCGCGCACTTCTGCGATCACGGCGCGCAGTGCGTCGTCCCCTACTCCCGCCGGCGCCTCGGCGAGAAGCCCGAGCACTGCACCCAATGCGTGGGCCATCCCGACACGAGGCTCGATCCGGGGCAACTGCCGATGCCGTTCCTAAACGGCATCCGGCCCGCGCTCCGGCGGCCGCCGAGCAAGAAGCAGAAAGCAAGGGGCGAACGCTGGCCGCTGCCGACGGGCGGCATGGGGCGGCCGTGCCCCGGGTGCGGATGCGATCGGTTCACCCGGTGCACCGTCACGCTCGAGGACGGGGCGGGCACGAGCGAGTGCCTTCCGGCGGGCACCTACGGGCGCAAGCTCTGCTCGGCGTGCCGGCAACCGGCGCTGCCCTTCGCCGCGAACGACCAGGGGGCAAAGTGATCCTCGTCAACATCGACAGCGCGCGACGTCGACGCGGCGTGCGGAGCGAATTCCTACACTCCTTCCATGCTTATCCGGTTCATGCACTTTCACGAATCTCCCCCGCGTGGGCGGGCCTTCCGGCGTACAGCCCCGCGTATGTATGCGCCTCCGAATCTGCCGCAATACCGAGCAGCGAACGGAAGCTGTTGAAGGGATAGAAGCGCCTGTTGAAGCGGAACGTGAACTCGTTGCAGTACGCCTGCAAGTGCTGGGGGTCGACGCCATGGTGGACCCCGTTGATCCAGGTCTTGAGGTTGGAGAACACCAAGTGAATCAGCGGCATGTACTCCTCAGCGACGCGGGCCTCGTCCCGCTCGGCGACGGGCAGGTGGTCGAAGCCGCGCTCGGTGAGGCTGGCGTAGCCCTGCCAGGCGTCGGTGATCGTCATGGTGCGCTCCAGCACGTTGTCCTCGACGAACCGGCAGAGCGACTTGGCCGAGCGGTTGGGCACGACAGCGAGCCGGAGCCGACCGGCGTAGCGCCCACCCCGGCGCGGGATGGCCTTGGAGTGCTGATTGTTCTTAGGGTCCGCCGCCTTGCGCTGTCGGACCTCGACAGCGCCAGCCACGATGATGCCGTGGTGGACGCCCTTGCCCTCCCCGCGCGTCTTGCCACCCACATAGGTCTCGTCGACCTCGCAAGGGAACTCGCCACCGATCCGGTCACGCTCGGGCCGGACCATCCCGGCGCGAAGCTTGTGGAGGATCTGGAACGCCGTCTCGTACCGCGTGAGCCCGAGCTGGCGCTGAAACTGAACGGCGCTCATGCCTGGCGTGAGGCTGGAGAGCAGGTAGGCGCCCCAGAACCACACGGACATCGGCGTGTGCGAGTCCTGCATGACCGTCCCCGCCATCAAGCGGGTTTCTTTCAGGCACTTGCGGCACCGGAGCACGTGGGGGCGGGTGGCGATCCGACCCGGTTCGGCTGCCGCGTTGCAGGACGGACAGACGAAGCCATCGCGGAACCGGATCTGCTCCAGGTACTTCGCGCAGGCCGCGTCGTCGGGGAAGAGGCGCTGGAAGTCGGGGAGCGACTTCGGGAAGGGGAGATCGGCCACGGCTCAGTGCTCCCCACCGCCGGTGGCCTTGATCCCCATCGTCAGCTTGTTGGCCATCCCCACGCAGTCATTGGCCATGTCGGTTTGGCCGTCCAGCGACGCGCCAAGACCTCGAAGCCAATCGCGCACTTCGTACATAGGCGCCCAGGCCGAGGAGTCGACCGTGCCGTCCGGGTGGACGTACGGCACCGTCTCTTTCGGGGGCAGCGGCGGAGCCGGTTGCTTCGGCCGCTTCTTTCCTGGCGGCGGATTGTCGATGAGGTTCGTAAGCCTAGTGTGGTTGCGAGCCCAATCTTCTTGGGCACGGGCAACCGCATCGCGTGCGTGGCGCACGTTACGGCCGTACTCGCAACGGTCACACACGCACGAATAGTTGTTCTGTCTCGGGAACTTCTCCCCGCACTCCATGCACTTGCAGCAGGCGTCGGCTTCGGAGCGCTCGCGGTGGACGCTATGGCATTGGCAGCAGGACCATGCGTTGATCGGGACCGACTCGCCAAAGGGGACGCCCATCTACGCACCCTCCTTGACCTCAGCCAAGAGGGCCGCGTTACTAGCCTCCTCCAACACCTCACGGGTACGACGAAGGATCTTGTCGTAGGCGACGGCGGCAACCTTGAGTTGGCTCAGTTGGCCCGCGACACGTTGCGGCACGCGGAAGTCAGACCCAAGACTCACGGCGTGAGTGTCGATCTGCCCAACCGTGTCCTCGTTGAGCACGGGGAGGTTCAAAAGCGTGCTGCGCGCCTCGTCAAGTGCTTGCCGAGGCGTGGATCGCGTCTTGCCGCGGGTCTTCGTTGCTGTACGTTTGGTCATGTTCGGGGCTCCTTTCAGCCTCGTGCCAGGCCCCGGGTCGTTAGCGCGACGCCGGGGCGTTTCGTTGCACCCCTCAACCTAGCACCGGCCTTCGGTGTGTCAACCGGATAAGCATGACTCCTTCCTCGGGCACAAGCACCTCGGCGCGCCCGGCTTCGTGCTCCTCCAGGGCATCGGCGAGCACGCGCGGCCGCCGGCGCCCATCACCCCCAACGTGAAGTTTCGCGGCGATCCCTTCTTCGGCGACGACGACCCCAACGAAAGGCCCTCACCATGAGCGACGACGAGAGTAGCGAGAACGAGACCAAGAGCGACACGACGCCGGCGCCGCCGGCTACGAGCAACGGCGTCGAGACGCGCGACGTCCCGCCCGAGCCGCCCCGCTGCACGCGCTGCGCGACGCCGCTGTCGGCCGCCGGCGTCGGGCCTCACCCCTACCGCGAGCATCCGGCCGTTCCGGGGCTTTGCCTGACGTGCGGGCACGCCGTGATCGTCGAGACCGCGATCGAACGCTTCTCCGACATGGCGCGGACGATCCATGTCGGCCTCGAGCAGCTCGCCTCGAGTCCGCAAGGCGCGTCCGTGCTCGCGCAGCTCGCCGGCGTCGCCCCCCCGGCGGCCGACCCGCTCGCCGAGCTCGGCGACGAGGGCAAGCGCGTCGACCTGGTCGACGTGACCAACCGCTTCGCCGTGTCGACCAACGGGCAAGACGTCGTGATCCTCGCCGCGGTCGACCGGACGAAGCTCCCGCAACAAGAGGTCCTGAACCTCTGCGCGTGGCTCTCGGTCCTGGCAGACCTCACCGACGGCGACCTCATCGCGGCCCGGCGCAAGGTGGAATCCACGTGATGGCCCGCGATCGGGCTCACTTCCCGAAGGGGCAGGAAGCCAAAGAGGCGATCGCCGCTCTGAACAACGCCGCCGGCGTCGTCGCCGGCTGGATCCAGACGATGAGCGACGACGAGCTCGAGCACTTGCGGCAAGACCTCGCGCGCATGGTCGCCGCTGTCTGGACCGAGAAGGATCGGCGGCACGCGCACGCGCCCACCGGAGACGAACCGTGAGCACGCGCGAGTTCACCGAAGAGGAGCTCGAGCGCGGGCACGAGCGGGCGCTCGAGCCCCTCCACCCGCACACCCGCCCGTCGCTCAACGCCGTCGCCCAGGCCATCGCCGCGGAGTACGGCCTTCCCATGGCGACGGTGCTCGGGCGCTCCCGCTACGCGCACGTCGCGCACGCGCGGCAAGCCCTCTACGCTGCCCTTCGCGCCCAGGGCTTGAGCCTGCCCGCGATCGGGCGCTTCATGCAGCGCGACCACACGACGATCCTTTACGGGATCCAGGCCCATCGCGAGCGCCTCAAAGCCGGATGAAGACCGCGCGCCCCTTCGTCGCGACGCCGTGCCACCCGCTCACGGGGGCGCGGTTTCGCGTGCGGGCGCGCACCGAACGCGAGCTCGAGAGCTACTTGCACCGGATCGACACGTGGCGCGAGGAGCTCAAGCTAAGCATGCTCACGCCCGACGAGGTCGACCGGAAGCTTCGTCGCCTTCGCTTCGGCTCGACGACGCTCGGCCGCGCGGCGCGCTCCTACGTGCAGCGGACCGACGTCGCCCCGAACACCCGTCGACGCATCGAGAGCGCGATCCGCTCGAGCCTCGCCGAGCTCGCCGGCGAGGAGCTCGACGCCCTCGACGGCCCGCGCCTATCGAGGCACTTCGACAAGCTCGCGGGCCGGATGGCGCAAAGCTCGCTCGGCCAGATCTGGCGCACGCTCCGCGCCATCGTGCGGCACGCGGCCGAGAAGGGCTGGATCGCCCGCGTCCCGTGGGGCACGTGGCGGCCGCGCCAGCGGGCCGGAGGCGAGGGGAGAGAGCTCCGGGAGTGCTGCCGGACCGTCGACGAGCTCGCGGCCCTCCTCGGGGCCGCAGGGACGCTCGACGCTGCCGGCGGGCCCTACCGGGCGCTCGAGCCGAAGATCGCGTGCGCGGCGCTCCTCGGCTTGCGGCAAGGCGAGCTCGCGGGGCTTCGGTGGTACGACACCTACCCCGACCGCGGCACCGTCGCGATCCGCCGGCAATGGGATGATCGGCCGCTCAAGACCTGGGAGCGCGCGGAGCTCGCCGCGGTGCCCATGCTGTTCCTCGTGCTCGAGCGGCACCGCGAACGGCTCGGCCTCCCGCCGCGCGGGCGAGGCTACAACGCCGAGGCCGTGGCCTTCGCCGAGCACGCGGGCGAGCCGCTCTTCCCCGCGCCGGGCGGGGGCCACTACGCGAGCGGGGAATGCCTGTCAACGCGCGATCTGCGCGCCGCGGCGAGGGCGGCGGCACTGGACAACCTTTCAGCTTGGTCGCCCCATTCCCTGAGGGATACGTTCGTGACGCTCGAGGCACAATCCTCAGGAGGGGACCTTGCCAAGCTCGCCAGTCGCACACGGCACCGATCGATCGCGAGCCTCGTCCGCTACTTGCGGCGGTTCGATCGCGCGGTGCTCGTCGCGGCGAGCGGGCCCGAGCTACCTGCGCTCCCGGAACCTTCCCGCCCACAAAAGAGAAACGGCCCGGGTATGAACCGAGCCGTTTCAGAGAAAGCCACTCGCGATGGCCGTCTCAGCCCTCACCAGAGCTGAGCAAAGCGTAATTTCGAGCGGTTCCGAGGTCAAGGCCTCGCGAAGCTCGAAACGCCCCGTCGAGCACGGTGTGCGCTGCATGGGCCTCGAGCGCAAGATCCGCTCGATCATCGCCGGCGGAAGCGTGCGGCAAAAGTTCTGCGTCGCGCACGAAAAGACCAAGCGCCAATGGATCGGCGACAAGTGGGGCACGCTCCCGGGCGCTCGATCGGTCGGTCGGAAAGAACGCGAGCTCGAGAAGCTCGGGATCCTCGAGCGGCGCGTTTACCGGCCCGGCAAGGCGATCCCGCTCGGCTGGACCGTGCGCCCGTACAATAACTACTACGGCGTCGTCGCCGTGCGCATCCGCCGGCGGCAAGAGCAGCGCGCGATCGCGCGCGCCAAGAGGAAGGCGCGCGATCGCAAGCCGTCACCCGAGCCCGTCTTCGGCCCCGAGCTCCCGCCCATCACACGCCCGCCCCTCGCCGTCGACGAGCCGGGCGGCATCTACCTCACGGCCGAGCAAGTCGCGCTCAACGCCCAGGCATCGGCCGACATCCTCGCGATCCTCGCCGGGCAGCGCGCGCCACCGCCGAAGAAGCCCTAGCCCGTCTGCTTGCGCTCTGTCGCCGGCGGCTCGAGGGGGAGCCGCCTGGCGTCGTGCGCCCTGAGCGCGTCGGCGAGCACCCGTTCGAGCACGCCGCAGACCGATTCGGGCGCGTCGGCAGGGCCGAGGCGTCGGGGCCGAGCTCGCGCGAGCTCGGGGCGGTCCGGACGATCCCGATCGGCCATGGCTTACAGTGTAGCAGGAGGATCGTTCACAGGCTCAACATCGATCCTCCCCCCTCTCCTACGTAGAGGGGGGACCTGCATGGCGGTCCGCCCCTCGACGGGGCTTCCGCACTTTCGCGTGTCTGCGCCTTCGGCCGACACCGCCCGAGAGCGCGTGCCCTGCGGGCACCACGGGGCAAGCGAGACCCCTTCTTTCGATGCTGGGCAGCCGTCGCTATCGCGCAGTAGCTCGATGCGCCGGACCGCGCCGGCGAGAGAGAGAGCAACGAACGAGGGGGAGCACGATCGGTGCCACCGCGATCGTCACAAGCGCTCGTCGAAGAGCTCGGGGCACAAGCGAGCCGGACACCGGCAGCGCCCTTGCTCGAGCACCCACCCGTCGAACGGACAGACGCCGCCGCCGGCGTCGACGGCCGTTGTCGTCACTGGGTGAGCATGTCCGCACCCGGTGAGAACGATCGCGACGAGCAGCGCGCTACGGCGCGCTCGCGTCGGCATCGGCCTCGAGCTCGCCTTCGCCGGCGTCGCCGTCGACAAGCTCGATCGCGTAGTCGGCGAAGACGTCGGCGGGACCGCTCGTGTCGACGCCGAGCTCGCCGGCGAGGTCGACGGCCAGGCCGAGCAGCTCGAGGAGGAGCTTCGACGCCCGAACCGCGTCGACCTTCGGGCCTCGAGCTCGAGCAACGGCATCGGCGAAGGCCTCGAGCTCTCCGTTCTCGATCGAGCCACCGAGCACGAGCAGCTCGGCGAGGTGACGGCGCAGGTCGTCGCAGAGGTCGAGCCGATCGATCGGCGTCCGGAGCTCGGGGGGGAAGATCGGGGGCGCGGGGTAGGCGGCCTCGACGATCCGCGCGCGACGTTCGAACCAATCAGCCCGGTCGAGCGCCTCTTGCTTCTCGAGCTCGGGCAGACGCGCGGCGCGACGTCGAAGGACGCCCGCTTGATTGAGCCACTGTTGCGCGACCTCGATCGGGTCCTTCTGTTCGCGGTCACGGTTCACGGCTCGACCTCTTCGAACTTCGCGTCGACCACTTCCACCCATTCGCCGACGACCTCGACGACGATCGTGCGACGCGCTCGGCCGACGTTCTCGAGCATGACCGTGATCACTTCCGCCGGCGTCACGAGGGGGGCGCGTCGACGAAAGCGCACAAGAATGTCGTGGTGCACCTGGACGAAGGCGACGTCGACCAGGTCGTCGACCTCGAGCGGCTTCGCCTCGGCGGGGCTCGTCGGATCGCCCTCGACGAGGCGGACGTCGAGCAACCGAAAAAGTTCCTTCGGTTGGAAGATCGCGTACGCGCTTCCGAAGGCGCCGCCGCCGTCGTCCGTGCCGTAGATCGTCAGCGTCTCCCGAAGCGTCGCCGGGATCTTCTTGGTGGTCACGGTCCAAACCTTCCTCGGGCGCACGCCGACGATGCCGCACGTGATCATGAGAGGAGCTTTCGACGTCGGGCCGCGAAGACCTCGCGGTTGAACCGCTCGGCGACACCTTCGAGGTTCCGGCTCATGAGCGACAGATCGGGCGCGACGTCGACGAAGATCCGGGCGCGCCGCTTCTCGGCGCCGGCGTTCTTCAAGACCAGGCGCAAGGCCGGCGACCGGATGCCCGTCTCGGCGAGCATCGCGCGCTCGCCGATGTAGTCGGCGCGAAGGATCTGGAAGTGCGCCGCGGTCATCGGATCGACGTCGACCTTCTCGACCTTCGACGAGAGAGGGATCGGAACGTACGCGGTGGCCGTCTCGCCCGGGTCAATCTCGAGCGTCGCGCGGTCGATGGTCTTCACGTGAGGTGGCCTCCCGTCGCGGCGCGCGCGCGTTGCTTCTCTATCTCCGCGTCCGTCTCCGCGCTGCGCCGGTCGAACGCCTCGAGCTCGCGATCGGGCGGCGGCTCGACGAGCGGGCGCCGGTACTCGTCGTGCAGCTTGCGCACCGTCTCGGGCGGAAGCCGCGTCGCGATCACGATGTCTTTGAACGGGTGCCCGTTGTCGAGCATGAGGAAGACGCGCGCGGCGTCCTCCCCTTGCGCGATGAGCCGCGGCGCGCGCTTCTTCGCGTACGCCTTGACGCTGCGCGGGTCGTAGAGACGCACGCCGTCCTTGTCGATCGTGGGCACGAGCGTGCCCGCCGTCTCGAGCGCACGCACGCGCGAGATGCTGACGCCGAGCTCGCGCGCGACCCGTGCGCGCATCCAGAAGCCTTTTTTTTGGGGGCCGCCCATCTCTGCTTATGCAGCGTAGAAGCAGGCGAGACAGTTTTCGAGCATCGCGCGCGAGCTCTCTGCATGTGCATGGGGCCTCGAGCGCGCAAGTGCGCGAGATTGCTCGCTTGCGCGGCTCGGCTGGGTGCGGTTCGATGAAGGCACCAAGGAGGCCGGCACCATGGCATTCGAGTCACTTTCACGGGTCAAAGAGGGTTACGAGAGGCTTCAGGCGCGCATGCACAATGCAGCCAAGCGAAACGAGAAGGCGATCGAGCAAGGCTTCGCCGTGCTCGAGACCAACGGCGGGCTTTTCGGCTGGGGCTACGCGAACGAGAAGTGGGGCGACATGACCGACCAGGGAGTCAAAGAGCTCCGGGTGCTCGGCATGCCCGCCGACCTCGCCGCGGGCGCCGGCATGCTCGGCCTCGCGTTCTTCGGTGGCCTCGGCAAGTACGCCGAGCACGGGATCAACCTCGGCAACGCCTCGACGGGCGCGTTCTCGTACCGCATGGGGATCGAGATGGCGCGCAAGGCCGCGAGCACCGCGACGAGCGGCGCACCGCAGGTCGGCGCCGGCACCGAGATGGGCTACTCGCGCGGCGGCCGTCAGCACCACGTGCAGTACGCGCGCTGAGCGGCGCGCCTTCACCAACGAACGAAGCAAAGACCAACAAGCGAAACGCGAGGAGAAGCAACATGGCAGGCAGATCGATGATCGTGGGACGTGGCCGGAGCCACATCGTGGGCGCCCGGGTTCCGTACGTGGGCGCGGATCAAGACGTCGCGGAGCTCATGCACTACGCCAGCGGCGCCGGCGCGGTGCACGATCCGGCGCCTCCTCAGGCGTACGTCCGGAGCTCGGACGGCCCGAGCGTCGTCGAGGAGCAGCCGCATCACCCGCGGGAATTCCCGATCGGGTTCACCTCGCCGACGGCGATCCCCGCGTCGCAGACCGGCTCGATCGAGGTCAAGCCGCAGGTCCTTTTCCGCGGCGAGCGCCTCGCCGTGCCGAACTCGATCGTGCTGAACTTCAACATCAGCGACGTGAAGGTCGGCAAGGACAGCCAGCTCGCGGCGCCCGGCGACATGCCCGCCGAGTGCTTCTCGAACATCAGCGTGGGCGTCCGGATGCAGCTCGACACCGCCGAGCCGGGCATCACGATCACGCTCTTCCCGAAGAACACGGACGGCAACAACCCGCACCCGTTCTCTTCGGTGCTCTACGGCACCGTCGTCGAGTAACGCGCGGCGGGGAGGCTCGACGCTCCTCGCGTGACCTAAGACGCCCAGGGCGCGGCGCGCCGGCTTTGCCGGGAGCGGCGCGCGCTCGCCCTGGGCGGCCTCCTTCCGCGGCCGACCCCGGCGATCGAGGGCACGCGTGTACGCGCCGAGTTTTCGCCTCAAGAGCTTCGACGTCATCCCCGACGGCTACAAGACCGTCGTGCTCGACCACTTGCTCGAGGCGCTCATCATGGCGAACGTCGCCTACCTGCTCACGCACCCGGGCACGCCGAAGCTCTACGAGAGCGGCGTGCGCTACCTCCTCGAGCCCGACGGCGTCGACGAGTGGCAGGACGTCCCCGATACGCTCGAGCGGCGGACGGGCGACTGCGAAGACCTCGCGTCGTGGCGGGTCGCTGAGCTCCGCGTCGCCGGCGAGGTCGGCACCAAGCCCTACATCACCGTGTCGCTCCTGCCGAACCGCTCGGGCGAGATGATCACGACGTACCATATTTGTGTGATGCGCCAGAACGGCCAGATCGAGGATCCCTCGCGGCGCCTCGGCATGTGAGAGGAAAGAGACGATGCCCATCCCCGCCCTGCCCTTGCTCATCGCCGGAATCGGCGCCGTCGCCGCGCTCGCCCTATCGGGCAAGAAGAAAGGCGCGCCCACATCGGGCACCTACACCCTCGACGCGAACCTTTCGCCCGCCGACACGCAACAGGTGCTCGGCGCGATCGCCAACAGCAAAGACCCCGCGGAGCTCAATCAGTACGCGACCGAGATGGACGCGCAGCACCACCCGCTCGCCGCGAACGCCCTTCGCATGCGCGCCGCGATGCTGACGCCGGGCGCCGCGCTGCCCGACGCGCAAGGCCTCGACGGCAACATGGATCCGGCGACCAAGACGGCCGTGCTCCACGCGCTCGCGACCGAGACCGACCCGAGCAAGCTCATGACGTTCGCGGGGACGATTCAGCTCCAGTACCCGATCGCCGCGGGCTTGCTCGTCGCGAAGGCCGACGCGCTCGGCGGCGGTACGCCGGCGCAGGCGCCGCAACCGGGCATCCCCGTCGCCAACCCCGCCGACGTCGCGCAGCAGGCCACGCAGGCCGTGCAGCAAGCCACGCAGCAAGCGCAGCAGGCGATCGCGCAGCTCCCCGCGGCGCCTCCTCCCTCGGGCGCCATCTCGCCTGCGATCCTCGCGCAGATCAATGCGGCCCTTGTGTCAGGCGATGCGAATCAGATGGAGGCGGCGGCGCAAGCCCTCGTCGCTTCGCAAGGCACGATGCCGAGCCCGCAGGCGCAAGCGGCGATGACTGCGCTCCAGGTCGCCGCGGCGAAGCTCCAGGCCGCGCCCGCCCAGACGCTCGACAACGTGCTTCCTCCGACCAAGCAACCGATGGCGCCCCCGAACGCGATCAACGGCGTCGCGCCGGCGCCGCCGCCGGATGGCACCGTCTGGGTGCTCGCGACCAACGCCGACGTTGCGCGCGACGGCGTCGCGGGTCGCTACCAGGCGATCCTGGGCTCGCAGCCCGTGGGCTTCGAGAGCCACGAGACGTTCAACGGGCACTTGTGGAAGTTCCGGGTCATCTCGAACAGCACGGACCCCGGGCTGACGACCTACGCGAAGGACGTCAAGGGCTGGGTCGCGCAGCCGCAATCGGTCGTCGCGCCCTCGCCGGCGGCGCCCCCGACGCAAGCGCCCGCGGTCATCCCGCCGGCGCCGGCGCCGCCCGCGGCCCCGAGCACGCTCCAAGGGCCTTCGACGTCGGTCCAGCTCTCGCGCGTGCAGCAAGCGGCGCTCGCGATGCGAAACGCGCTCGTCGCGCACTCCTACAAGAAAGTCGATCAGCCGCTCTATGTGGCGTTTCAAGCGGCGGCGGGCATCTCGCCGACCGACGGCTTCCCCGGCGCCGGCGGCACGATGCCGAAGCTCGACCAGGTGCTCGCGACCTTCGGCGCGAGCCTGCCCGCGGGCTTCCCTCGCTACCCGTGGCATTCGCGCACGCCAAGCGGCGCGACCGGCACCGCGGCCTACGACGGCGTGAACGCGCCGACCTGGGCCTCGTGGACCGCGCCCGTCGTCGCGACGAGCGGACGGCGGCAGTTCATCACGCGGATGATGGCCTAAGAGCGCGCGCCATGCCGACCCTCTTCGACACCATCGCCGCGAACCTGGCGAGAGTGCACGGGCTCTCGCCGGCGGCCGCGGCCGCGGCGGTGGCCCTGACGGTGCAAGCGCACCAGGGCCATGCGCCTTCGCGCGCGGTGGCGAACCGCATCGCGCAGACGGCGAAGGGAAAGGCCATCCTGACGAGCGCGCTCGCCGCGCTCCAGGCGCACCCGTCCTTCTGGACGAGCCACTACGTGACGAGCTACTCGACCGGCCGCGCGCCTCCCCGGTACATCACGGGCGACATGTTCGGGGACATCGCCAAGGTGGCCTCGAGCGCGGTGCAATCGGTCGTCCACGACGTCTCGACCGTCGTGAGCGATCCGGGCAAGGCGATCGCGAAGGCCGCGTCGGACATCGTCAAGAATCCCGCGGGCGTGCTCTCCGAGGTCGTTCAAAAGGCCGTCAACATCGCCATGCCTGTCGACTTGCTCAAGCCGATCCCGGGCATCGGAGACCTCGCGCAGCTCGCGAAGAGCTACTCGCCGATCACCACGCTCGGCAAGCTCGCGACCTCGGCGCTTCGCGGCGACCTGAAAGGCGTCGTGGATGTGGCGAAGGGGGAGCTCGACAAGCTCCAATCGGTGGCGTCGATGGTCCCGGGCCTCGGCACCGGCGTCTCGAGCGCGATCGGTGCGGCCGAGGCGCTCATGAGCGGCGGCAACCCCATCGAGGTCGCGCTTCGCGCGGCGTACGGCGCAATCCCGATCCCCCCGGGCATCCGGCAAGTGACCGACACCGTGCTCGACGCGGTGCTCGCGCTCCTTCACGGCGGCAACGTCACGGACGTTGCCTTGACGGTCGCGCGCGACCGGATCCCCGAGGGCCTTCCGCGCGACGTCTTCGACACGCTCGCGCAGATCGTCGTCCGGCACACGCCGATCGTCCAGGCCGCGGGCGAGCTCGCGCAGCACGAGGCGCTCAAGCTCGCGCAGGGAGCGGGGCCCGCGATCCTCCAAGGGCTCGCGAAAAGCGTTCCTCCTGGTGCTGCTGGTCTGCTTTCGAAGCTCCCGGATCCGAGCAAGGTGCTGGGGTCTCTTCCGGACAACCTGAAAGGCGTGTCGGGCCTGCTGGCGAAGCTCCCCGCCGGCCCGCTCCAGAAGCAGGCCGCGGCCCTCGTCGCCCCGCTCGCGAAGGCGCAGGCCGACCGGCAAGCGGCGATGAAGGCCGCGAAGGCGCAGATCCACCGGGCGATCGCGCTCAAGCTCCCGGCCGTGCCCGCGGGCTCGCGCGTGCTTCCGATGAAAAAGGTCATCCCGCTCGGCCACGTCGCGGCGCCGGCGCCGGCGCTCGGCAATCCGATGGCGGTGTATGACATGTTCCTGGGGATTCACTGAGGAGGAGCGAACGCATGGGAATCTTCGACAGCCTCGTTCCTGCCATCGCCGCGAAGTTTGGAATTCCGCACGACGCCGCGCACCAGGCCGTGTGCCTCGTCTTCAAGGCGCACCAGGGCGACCCGTCCGCCGTCGACCACGTGACCAAGATCGGCCAGGGCACGAGCGATCGCCTCAAAGCCATCCTCGGCGCCGCCTACGGCGCGATGAAGGCGCACCCGTCCTTCTGGGTCGCGCACTACGCCGCGAAGGCGAAGGCCGCGCCCTTGCCGCCCTCGCACCCCTACGCCGGCGCGATCGCGAGCGCCCTTACGGCAGTCAGCCGCGCGGCGCACACGGCGGCGGGCCGCGGCCGCGGCGGTGGACCGGGCCATGGCGGGCACCGCGCCCACGGTCGGCAGCGCGGGCGCTCGTTCACGGTGCCCACGGTCGTCGTCGAGAGCCCCTGGTACTACCCCGACGACGGCAGTCAGGCGCTCTTCGACGAGCAGCAAGCGACCGATCAGACCGCGAACGCGCAAGACCTCGGGCCCGAGTGGGGCGACGGGCGCGACGGCGCCGGGATCTACGGAAACTGAGCGGACGATGAGCGGGCGCGTCTTTCACAAGCACGGCGCAGGGCCGGCCGTGCATCGCTCGCAGCGCCAGCGCGAGAGCAACTGGGGCGACGCGCAGCGCGTCGACGTCGCCGAGGTCGGCACGCTCTTCACGATGCACAACCCCGACTCGACCGACGCGACGCCGCTGCTCGTGACCGTGCAGTGCGTCGAGCTCCACATTCCGACCGCGGCGATCGGCACGTTCGACTTCCGGCCCATGGTGCGCCTGTCGTGGGGCAACGGCGCCGGCAGCGTCGACGGCGACTTCGACTGCACGCAGCGCCAGCGGATCCCGATCGTGGCCTCGAGCGTCGACGTCTCGTGCTTCATCGGCGCGTTTGTCTTGCCAGGCGTCGGCGGCACGCCCGCGGTGCCGGCCGGAGCCTTCGCGCGCTTTCGGGCCTTCGTCGCGCCGGGCACCGATGGCGCTCCGCTCTTCCCCACGCAGTGGCAAACGCAGTTCAACGCGTCGACGGGCGTGCTCGCCAAGGGCCAAGCGCGGCTCGCGAGCCTGCGCGCCTTCGCGCAAGACCACGCGGTGACGGTGGTCCCCTACTTCCTCCTCTTCGACAAGGCGACGGCCCCCGTCGCCGGCGACAAGCCCGTCGACGGCATGCCCCTCACGGTCGCCGGGCCGACGGGCGCCGCCCTGGGCGTCTCGGGCCCGATGCCAGGGATCCTGCCGCAAGGGCAGACGCGCGCCTACGTCAACGGCATCGCGTGGGGCATCTCGACCTCGCCCTTCGTGTTTGCAGCAGACCCCGACGGGCTTGTCGCTTTCGTCGCGGCCGAACTCGCCAGTTAGAAAGGAAACGACCATGCCCGCCAACAGCACCGGAACGATCGCAGTCAACGTCGACGTCGACACCTACACGCCCACGACGACCGGCACCCTTGCCAACGGTCGTTACGAATTCTCGCCGCAAGACGGGACGGTGCGCTTTCGCAACATCCCCGCGATCGGGGCCGGTGGCGCGGCGGTCGGCCTCTTGCTCGTTTTGCCCGACAACCCGGGCGACGGCGACACCTACGAATTCGTCGACGCCGACGGATCGCTCGCGCTCGGGCCGACGCTCGCGACGACGCACGATATCATCGTGCAGATCGCCGACGCGGGGGCGACGGGCCGAGGCTTCGAAGGGACGGGGATCGCGCAGCTCTCGCCGCCGGTGCTCGGCTTCGTCGCGCCCTTCTCGGGCGGCCGCTTCCAGTTCGACTCGAAGCACAACGCGTGGCTCTTCACGCAGGTCGCCTCGCCGCTCTTCAACGCCCAGAGCCAGGTCATCACGACGGGCAACGCCCCGATCGCGCCCACGAACTTCGCCGGCGGCGCCGCCGCGAACCTCATCGCCTTTCTCTTCAGCGGCAAAGGGGGCCTCGGCCTCTACGATCTGAAGCTCATGCTCCTCGGCACGCTGTCGGCCGCTGACGCCGACTACGAGCTCGTCGTCAGCATCATCAACAACGTGACGGCCTTTTCCGGCGGTACGCTCATCGGCGGCGCGCAGCCCGCGCCCCAGATCCGATACAACGGCGGCGGCGCCGTCGTCGTCACGGGCGACGCGCCCGTCGCCTGCCAGGGGACCAAGCAACAGGTGGCCACCGGCAACATCGGCGCGGTCATGTCGACGATCACGGAGCTCTTGCAGCTCTCGGCGCCGACGACCCCGGGCGCGCTCGGCGTCGCCGTCGTCGTCGCGATCAAGACGGCCGCGGCGACCGTTACGGCCATGAGCGCTTCGGGCTCGATGCGCCTGATCGAGTAACGTCGTACCCTCGCCGGCGCGGTTCGGCCCTCACCCGAGCGACCGCCCTACGAAGGAGCTCCCCGCCATGCCCACCGTTTCGACTGCCCCGCTTTTCAACAAGGTCGTTCCAGTCACCAAGTCGCACGTCATGGCCCCCGACGAGACCTTCGCGAGCATCAAGACGATGCCCGCCGGCGGCTTGACGATCTTTCTCCCCGGCCCGACGGCTCCCGTGCCCCCCGGCGCGCAGCCCGTCCCCGATCCGGGCAACGGCGACTACTACGAGGTCGCCGACCCGCACGGGCTCATCTCGGGCGGCAATCCCCTCACCGTCGACGGGGGCGGCTTCCGGATCGGCGTCTCGGGCCACCCTCTCTCGATCAACGGCGTGGGCGCCTTCGGGGGCGGTCACTTCACTTTCGACAACGACGCGCAGCTCTGGATCTTCTGCTCGTGCGGCTGGCAATTCCCCGACTGAGCCGGGCCCATGCCGCACGTCTTCGTCCGCCCGTCCGCCGTCGACGCGCTCCGTAGGCGACTCCTACCCACCTTCGAAGCCCTGGGTCGGGGCGCGCCCCCGGGGAGCGAGGCGGCCGCCCTGTCACGTGCGGGCCTCGCCTGGGCACGGGGCGCCCCTGCGACGCTCTCGAGCGCGCCGAGGCTCCAGGGTGAGGGCGACGACCTGCAAGCGCGGCTCGGCGTCTTGCAGGCGCCGCGCGGGCGACCGACGCGGACGCGCACGGGCGAGGTGCTCGGCATTCCGAGCATGGGCGAGCTCCGCGACTTCGTCGGCGCGCAGAAGTACCAGCTCCAGCAGCTCGCCGACGTCGAGGGCTGCCCGGCCTGGGCATCGGCCGACCCGCAAGGGTACGGGGCATGGGCGGCCGAGATGCACGACGCGAAGGCCGAGCTCCTCGCCGCGATCACCTTCGCGGAAAGCTCGTACTCCCTGATTCCCGAGTCGCTCATGAACGCGACCCCGAACAACGTAGGCACGGCGATGATCATCGGCGTCGCGTCGCCGTGGGACCGGCTCAAGGCCGCGGCGCACCCCTTCGGCGACCTTGCGCGGCGCTTCATCGCCGCTGGCTTCTGCCCCTGGCCCGACATGAGCGGCATGCCGCAACCGAAGGCGCCCGACGTCGACCTCAAGGCGTTTCTCTGGACCGACGCGGCCGCGAAGAAGATCGAGAAGGTCGCCGAGGCGGTCGCCTCGACCGGGAGCGGCGTTGTGATCGGCATCGGGCTCGCGCTCGCGTTCTTCGTCGCGGTGAAGATCGCGAAGTAGCCTCATGTGGCCCTTTGTCTTTCTCGGCTTGGCGCTCGCCGCGGTGAGCCGTCGCAATCGGTCGACACCCATGACGGCCGTCGAGGCGCAGGCAGAACGCACTCGCATCGGCGCTGCTCTCGATGCGTTTCACGAAGCCGTGCGACACGCTCAGTTCGACCCACGGACCGCGGCGCAGGTCTGGGCACAAGGCCAGCTCCTCGGTCGCTACTACGAGATCCGGTCGGCCTCAACGGCCGCGGTGATGAGCATCGGCCCGGCGATCGACGACCTCACGCGAGGAGCGAGCTTTCCGAGCACGCAGCGCGCTTGGCGCATCAACGGCGAGGAGATCGACCCGCTGCCCTACGTGCCGACGCCGACCGACGTTTGGCACGATCCGTCGCTCTTGCCGCAAGCGATGGGCGCAGGCCTCAACGAGCATCTCGAGTGGGCCATCCGGACCGCGGCCGCGAACGCCCAACAGATCGAGGACATTTACCGGAAGGCCCTCGGCCCATGAAAGTATGGGCCGAGGTCAAGCCCGACGCCGACGCGAACTTCACCTTTGCGCCCGGCGGCCGCTACGCGGTGCTCGCGAGCGTCTCGAAAAACTTCACGGTCGATCAGGTGGTGCACTACCTCGCCGGAAAGGGCTTCGACGTCACCTATGCGTGGGAGCAAGGCGAGGACGTGCGGCGCACGGGGCAAAAGCCCATGTACGACGTCGACGCGTGGCTTCTCACCGTCGAGCCGGACACGCGCGACAATCACCGATGGATCTACGGCGAAGGCAACTTCGACGGGAAAGACCCGTGGACCGTGGGCGTCGATCCGCCGTCGATCCTCTTCGTGCACGTGACCGTCTACCACATCGCGCACGTGATGCAGGCCGTCGACGGCCCGCCGGGCGCGCTCCCCTCGACGGCGCACGACGCGCCCGCGCCGGCGCCGCCCTCGCGCGGCTGGGGCCCTGCCGCGATGGCCGGATCGTTTCTGCTTGGCGCGGCGCTCATCGGCAAGGGGCGCCGGCGATGATGATCGCGCTCGGCCTCGAGCTCGCGCTTCTCTTCGTCGTCGCCGGCTCGCACGATCCGCGCACGCGCATCGTCGGCGTGATCCTCTGGACCGCGTACCTTCGCTACTCGGCGACCGCGGAGTTTCTGCGCGGCCTCTTTGCGGGCCTGCGAAAGTGGTTCGACGACCAAGAGCCGCCCGGCGGCGCCGCTTAGCCTCGCGCGAAGGGGAGCAGCCGATCGCGCGCATCGGTGATGCCCACGAACTCCGCTGGATCGCCCCCGCGGTCCGGGTGCGCGTCGCGGGCGAGCAGCCGATAGGCGCGCTGGAGCGCGGCGACCGTGAACCGGGGCTCGAGCTCGAAAAGCTCGAGATCGAACGGGCAAGGGCGCTCGAGCACGGGCGGCGGCCGCGGGACCTCGAGCGCCCGCGCGGCGCGCACGTCGGGAGGGACCTCGACACGCGTTGCGCGCGGAATGGCGAAGAACAGCCGTCGCCGGCGTTGCCCCTCGTCCCATGTCCACATGGGGACGCCGTTGACCGAGACGCTTCGCCAGGTCACGCGCGGCCCCTAAAACGGCACCTCGCCGGCGACCGCGCGCATGCGCTCGCGGACGTGGGCTTTCTTCGGTCCGCGCCGGAGCTCGCGGGCGGCGGCGCGCTCGCGCTGCTCGAGCTCGCGGATCATGGCGTCCGTGCGCGCCTCGATCCCCTCGAGCAGCTCGTCGGGATGCTCTTCGGCGTACTTGAGAAACGCTTCGGTGCGCGACATGCGCGGGCCCCCGCGGATCGAGCGCTTCACCCGCTCCCATAGGTCGAGGTACTCGGGCGGCAAGTTGCCGGCGACCTCGTCGTCGCTCTCGCCGCGGCGCTCCTTCGCGCTCGCGCGCTTCTCTTCGCGAAAGCGGGCCTTGTTGCCCGCCTCGATCCGCTTCATCTCGCGGCGGTAGGTCCGCTCGGCCTCGAGCGCGGCGCGGGCCCGCTCGACCTTCGTGCCGAGCGACTTCGCCCAGGTCTGCGCCGTGGCGCACGTCTCCTTCGCTTGCCGGCGCTCGAGCGCGATCGCAGCGCGGAGCTCGGCCCGAGCTCGGGCCCGGAGCTCGCGGACGCGGGCGCGCACGTCGACGCGATCGGTGCGGCACTTGGCGCGCGCCGCCTTGACCGCTTCGCGGCGTTCGGCCTTGGCGTGGCGGATCGAGAACCGGAGCTCGAGGAGGAGGCGCTTCGCTTCCGCGCGGTGCTCGGCGCGGATCTGCTTCTCGAGCTGACGCTTCCACCGGCGCCCCTCGACGCGGGACATGGGCGTCGCGGACAGGCTCACCGGACTAGAACCGGAGCGCCGCGTGGCTCATGGCGTAGACGAGCCAAAGAAGGCCGCAGAAGTAGGCGAGCTCGCCGAGACGCGACGCCTTTCCGGGCGCGAACGCGTACACCAGGGCGCCGACGACGGCGAAGACCACGGGCCAGGCGACTTGGTTCATGGGGGTAGAGTACCCCCGCCCCGGGCTCTGCGGTAAGCTTGTCGGCGTGGCTGCCCCGACGCCCACCTACACCACCGAAGGCGAGGTCGCCGAATGGATCGAGGGCCTCAAGGGCGAAGGCGTCGTGCGGCTCGAGCTCCGGACGACGAGCGGCGACAAGGCCGTGCTCCGGATGCCCCTCGCGGCGAACTCCGATTCGAACAAGCTCGCCGATCGCGCGCTCAAGCGGGCGCGCTCGACCGGCCTCGGCATGACGTGCGTCCGGGCGACGTTCTTTCTTCATGCGTTCGACTCGTCGGGTGGTGATGCCGTCGAGGAGCAAACGATCGTCGTCGCCGGCGGCAACGCGGGAAAAGGGGAGTCGAGCGAGGAGGGCACCGCGCTCGAGCGCTGGAACTCGCACCTTCTCAAGTCGCACTCCGAGCTTCATCGGCTGCTCATCACCTCGCAGGAGGGTCGCCAGATGGCGAGCGAGCGCCTGATCACGCAGCTCGGCTCGCGCCTCGACTCGCACGAAGAGCGCTACGTCAAGGTGCTCGCTCTCTACGAGACGCTCGTGTCGCACCAGTACGAGCGCGAGCAAGCGGCGAGGCAACATGCGCTCGATGACAAGAAGTTCGAGCTCCTCGGCCGCAAGATCGACCAGTTGACGCCCATCGTCACAAACCGGCTCCTCGGCGGCGGTCCGGGCAAGGGCACGCCCTACATGGGCGAGGAGATGGTCAAGCAACTGCTGGCCAACATGAGCAAGGACACGATCGACAAGATCATGCAGGGGCTCCCGGCCGAGCAATCCGCGCTCTTCGCTGAACTCTACATGGCCTATGCCGCGGCCAACGAGGCGCAGGAGAAAGCCGAGAAGCAGAAGATCAACGAGGGCGCCTCGGCCTCGAGCGCCGGCGCCGGCGGGGGCGGCTCGAGCTCGAGCAGCGCGGGCCCGAACGGCACGACAAACGGCAAGATCAACGGCAAGGACGGTGCGTCATGAGCGAAGGGAAAAAGGACGTCGGGCGCGTGCTGTCGACCGTGGGCAAGCTCTTCTTCGGGACCGACAAGGAGATGAAGGAGACCGCGAGCGCGATCGTCAAGGACACCGTCAAGACCGTGAAGCGCGTACGCGCGCGCGAGGGGGCGATCAACGCGATCGCCGAGAAGGTCGAAGACGACGACGAGCAAAAGACGCCGTCGGAGCGCCCGTGAACAGGCACGTTGCGGCGACGGCCGACGGGGCGCACGTCTTCCGCGCCGGCCGACACTATCGGCTGCTCCTCCTCGTCGCCGGCGAGACCGACCGCGCGAGCCTCGCCGCGTGCCTCGTCGGGTGCGGCTTCGACGGCGGATCGATGGGCATGACCCTGCCCGGCGACTGGCCGCAGCAGAAAGCGCCCGACTGGCCCGACGAAGAGATGTTCGGGCTCATGCCGGCGCAAAGCCTAATTCGCGTGTCGGCCGCCTTCCGAGGCATCCCCGGAGCTCCGGCGGTGCGCGTCGAGCACGAGACCGAGGTCGAGCCGGGCGCCACGATGCGCATTCTCATGGCGTGGGACATCGGCGAGGCCGAGGTGCAGACCGGCGCGGCCGCGCCCGCGAACTCGACGCCGGCGACCGAGCGCCAAGAGAAGGGCCGGAAGATCCTCCTCGGCGCCGGCGCGATCGCGGCGGTGGCCCTCGGCTGGAATTGGCTCAGCGGCAAAGCGAAGCTCGAGCGCGAGCAAGAGCGTTTCGAGAAGCTCACCGACCGCGCCGAGCGTGACGAGATCACCAAGCGCGTGCACGAGCTCGTCGCCGGCGGCATGAACCGCGGCGAGGCGCTCGAGCGCGCGACCGACGAGGCCGACCGGATCAACGACGACGGCGACGAGCTCGAGGCCGGCGGCGGCCGCCGCGTGATCGTGCTGAGGGTCTGATGCCTGGCCGGCCCGCTCGACGTTGGATGCGCCGGTGCATCGAAGAAGTGGGGGCAACCGGACGAGCGAGGATCCCGGGCGCGGTGTGCGCGTCGACGTGGAACAAGAAGAGCGAGCGGGCGAAACGCTCGATCGTCAGTGCCGAGGAGGGCCGATCCGTGAAGAAGAAAAAGAAGAAGAAGCACCCCCACCACAAGAAGACGGCGCACCACGCCCACCGCACGGCGAAGCGCAGCAAAAAGCGCAAGGGCGGAAAGAAGCACGGAAAGCACACCCGGTGCGGCTCGTGCGGTCACTCGGCGGCGCACGGCGCGTCAGGCTGCACGCACTTCGCGGGCGGCAAGTTCTGCACGTGCAAGCACCGCGGGTGAAAAGGGACGGCGGCCGCGCTCGCGCTCACGCGGCGCGGCTAGCCTGGTACCGATAACCCTCACCCGAAGAAAGGACCGAGCAAACGCAGATACGGGACAGCCGCCCGGTTTACCAGAGCCGGGCGGCGCACTTTCCCCGGGGCGTGCGCGGCTTCCTCGAATGACGATCAAGATCACACGCGTCGAGCAGCACCACATTCATTGGCGCACGGTCGCGATCGATCTTGACGTGCATGGTCGACCCGTCCGCGTCGAGATCACGCAGACGAGCGACAAGCCACCGGAGCTCTCGATCCGGATGCCGCTCGGGATGCAGCTCCCGGAATACGAGGCGTTTCGTACGGCCGTCGCCGAGCTCGCGCGCGAGTGGGAGCTCAAGTATGGCAACGTGCTGGCCGAGCTCGACCCGCACGCGCCCTTCTCGCTCAGGCCAGCATGATCCGCGTCTTCCCCGTCGCCGCCGAGGGCTCGCCGCACTTCACCAATGACTATGGCGTGCCGAACCTGCGGGGCGGGGGGCTGCACCAGGGGATCGATATCTTCGCCGACGAGTCGACGCCCGTGGTCGCTGTCGACGACGGCGCGATCCGCTACGCTGTCGAGGGGACGGGCGGCAACGTCTTCTACCTCCACGCCGACGACGGAACTTCCTACTACGGCGCGCACATGCTCTCGACCGAGGGTGCGAGCGGTCGGCGCGTCGTCGCCGGCGAGATCCTCGGCTACGTCGGCCGGACGGGCAACGCGAGCTCGACGTCGCCGCACCTGCACTTCGAAGTGCACCCGAACGCGGGCCCCGGCACCGTCTCGCCCTTCGAAGAGCTGAGCGCGCTCCCGCCGCCGAGCGTGACGAGCTCCCTCGGCGCCGTCGACCAGGTGCTCGCCCCGCAAGCCTCGCCGGCGACGGGCTTGCCGCCGATCGCGGTCGTTCCGGGGCCCGTGCCGCCCATCCCTCGGCCGAAAAGCCGCGGAGGTGCGGTGTTTTTGGTCCTTGCCTTCGGGGGAACGTTCGCGCTCGCCCGCGCTCGAGCTCGGCGGTAAGCTCTGGGGATGGCCACTCCCACCGTCGCTCAGACCCGCGTGCAAAAAGTCAAGGCGATTGCCGCCGCCCCGGAGCGTCCGCCGCCTGAGAACAAGTTTCGCGTCTGCGCGCACGGCGAGAACGTGCACATCCAACACTTGCTCGCCGGGCAGGCGATCGCGCCGCGCGATGCGATGTACCTCGCCGCGTGGCTGAGCGTGTGCGCGGACATCTCGGACGACGACTTGCTCGCGGCGCGCCGCGAGATCACGGGCGACGAGCCCGAGCCCGGCGCCGCCGGCGACGAAGAGCCGAGCTCGTAGAGCCGGCCCATGCCTTCGAACGCCACCGGGACGATCCAGATCTGGCGCGACGTCACCGGCGTCGCCAGCGTCAACCTGTCGCTCCAAGAGACGGGCGTACGCGTCCGGGCGATTCCCGGGGGCGGCGCCGGAACGACCGTCAACCTTCCGACGAAGACGCCGACCGACGGCGACAATTACGAGGTCATCGACGCGGACGGCTCGGCCTCGCCGGCGACGCCGATCGTCGTCGTGCCGCCGGCGGGCACCACGATCCGCGGCGGCGCGATCGTCACGATCATCGACGCGTTTGCCAGCATCCGCGTCACCTTCGAAGCGTCGGCCGATGACTGGACGGTCGAAGAGAGCGCGGGCGGCGGCATCGCGGCCGTCGGAGGGGTGCAAGAAATTCGCTTTCCCATCGGCACCGGCGCCGCGCAGAGCTCGACGAAGAAGCCGCCCGCAAATTCGATCATGATCGATACCGAGCTTGACATCAAAGTCGCCTACGACGCGGGCACGACGATCGAGGTCGGCATCGCGGCCTCGCCGGCGCTGCTCATGGACACGACGGCGAACGTCCCGAGCTCCCCGAACCTCTACGCCGAGCACCAGGATACGGTGTGGCCGGCGCTCGGCGCCGTGCTCGTGACCATCGCGGGCGCGCCCGTCGCCGGCTCGGGCTTTTGCATCGTGCGTTACGTCGAACAGCCCGAGGTCTGAGCCATGAGCGCAAACACCGTTTGGCAAAGGCTGCTCTCGTTCTTCCCGGAGGTCGTCAAGGGGAATTCCGGCGCGGCGCCGGCGGTCGACTGGACGGCCGGATCGGTCCAGAGCATCACCCTCAACGCGGCGACGGTTACGCCGACCTTCACGGCTCCCCCGGGCGGCGCAAACCTCGCGCTCGTCGTCACGCAAGACGGGGTCGGCGGCCGCGCCGTCACGTGGCCCGCGGCGGTCAAGTGGATCGGCGGCACTGCTCCGATCCTTCTGTCGGGCGCGGCGCAAACGACGCTCGTTTACTTCTACTTCGACGGAACGAACTACTGGGGCTCGCTCGCGTCGGGCGCGTCGCCGTCGTCGATCATCCCCTGGACGGCCGTCGCCGCGGGCACGGCGCTCGCCGCGTCGCTCGCGAAGCCGAACCTCGCGGCCGACTCGTCGGGCGCCCAGTCGACGATCACACTTCCGACCGCGGCGGCGATGGCCGCGAGCGACGGCTTCGAATTCACGATCAAGGCGACGGGCAACATGCTCTCGCCGGTCATCGTGACGGCCGGCGCGGGCTCGACGATCGAGCTCTTGAACGCGCCCGGCACCTTCGGGGCGTCGACGTGGCTACCGATCCAGGGGCAGGGCGTCGTCTTCAAGTACGACCTCGCGACAACCACGTGGAAGGCGCGCGCAAGCACCGAAGGAAGCGGGGCCGTCGGGGCGAGCGCCTACAACCCGGGATGGTACGCGGCCGGGACGCTGTTCGTCGATCCGCAGAATACGAGCGGGGCCGCGAGCGACGCTAAGACGGGCAGGACCGCGGGCGCGCCGCTTCTTACGTACGCCGAGGTCGCGCGCCGCTGGGGCTCGACCGCCCCGACGCTCAGCGTCGACACGCAGATCAAGTTCCTCTCGTCGCACACCGACAACTCCGATCCGGTGTCCTGGTCGCCCATGATGCTCAAGGGCGCGATTCCCTCGATCATCGGCACGATCGCTACGACGGCAGCGGTCTTCACGCGGTCGGCCGCGAAAAACCGTGCCGCGGGCGCGAACTCCGCGCTTGCCGGATCCTTCTCGGCCGGCGCACCGGCAGCGGGCGTGCTCGTTCACAACACCACCGCGGCCAAGGACTCGCGCGCGTTTCTCTACAAGACCGCCGGCGGCGCGAACTGGACCGTTTGCCAGCCGCTCGTCACGCAGACGATTCCGCAGGCCGCACTCCCCGCGGAGCTCGACATGTGGGCGACCAACGACACCGTAGAGCTTCTGGCGCTTACGGCCGTCAACCTCATCGACTTCTCGCCGCTGATCGTCGACTACAATGGGGCCTTCGACGATCTCGGCTACCTCCAGGCGATCACGGTCTTCGACCCGGGCGGCCTGAACCTCTCGCCCGTCTACATCGGCACCAACGTCTATTGCGCGGACGTCGCCTTCCAGCGCGCGATCTACGCGAACAGCACGTCGGCCTCGATTCTCACGGCGCAGAGCTGGGGCCCTCCTGTCTTCGCGAACTGCTTTTTCGGCGGGGGCCTCAACTGGCTCGGCGTCTCGGCGGCGATCCTCTACGGAGGCTGCTGGCCCGCGAACGGGGGCACGGCGCTCCGGCTTGTCGGCCACGCCGCGCAGCCCGCAAACACCGACGTCAACCTCACGATCGACGGCGACTTCATCACCGGCGGCGCCGCCTTTTTTTCGAACGTGCAGATCGGCTTTCTCTTCCTCGACGGAAACCTCACGTGCACAGGTACCGTCATCTTCGACACGGCGGCCGCTGGGGGCCACGTCGTGTACGGCACGGCAGGCAAGACGGTCAGCCTACGCACCTGCTGCCGCGGCTTGATGAATGGCACATTTACCGCCGGCTGGACGGCTCCGACCCTCGTAACCGGCGTGACCATCGATGGGGCCACAACGGCAAACTCGATCGCCTATGCCGGCGCGGTCGGAACGATCCACAACGCGATCACGACCTCGGTTGCAAACCTCGACGCCGCTGCCGGCGCCGCGGGCTTCGGGGGCAACGCCTTCAACCTCGGGGGTTCGAGCGTCTCGAACCTCGTCGGATAAGCCAAAAAGGGAGAAACGATCATGACCACGGATACCGAAGACAAGCCCGTCGCCGAGGCGAAGACCGACCCGGCGCCGCCGGCGCCATACGTCGTGCCGCTCCGGGATCGGTATCTGGGCCTCGCGCCCCTCGTCGTCTCCGCGTCGTCACGCGCACCGAAGAAGCGGCGCTAAGCGCGCGGCCCCGTGGCGGCCGACTCGCCCCTCGCGGACACGTGCGTCTGCGGTTCGGCCGCCTGGCACAAGCTCCTCGGCGATCGTGTGCTCTGGTGTCGCAAGTGCGGCTCGACGCGGCCGATCTTCGAGACGCACTGGCACATCCCGCTCGACCGCGCTGGCGACGTGCCGCCGCCGACGTTCGACGCCGAGGAGGCGCCGACCAAGCCCGGCGGTTAGTCGTCCCTCGCGCGCACGCGAGCGCTCTAGTTACTGGCGCAGTCTCGGCATACGCGCTCACCGAGTCGCTCTTTTGGTGGGATTGTGACCACGATCTCCACGTCGCAATCGGCGCAGGTAGTCGCCACGGTGATC
>Ga0210400_10000874_pt1 | contig 31287 bp, 32 predicted proteins | sample IncBWH26MmetaG_FD_155456 | JGI IMG/M metagenome (GOLD analysis project Ga0210400, IMG submission 155456) | Forest soil microbial communities from Barre Woods Harvard Forest LTER site, Petersham, Massachusetts, United States - Inc-BW-H-26-M | ecosystem: Environmental > Terrestrial > Soil >... | reverse complement strand
TCCATTGTTACATCAATGAGACGCATCGGATCAAACCACTTTCTCTCATAGGTATTAATACCCCGCGCCGCGTCACTAACGATAAGAAAGTTAATCTCATCCCTGTAATGAATACCTTTATTAAACTTGGCCAAGGATTCTATACCTAAATTATCATAAGCGCCTCCATCCCAAATATTAATTTTTTTAAATTTTGGTTTTACAGGAATTGTTTTATTGTTCTTAGAAAAGTTCTCATATTGGAACCATTTGAACTTGTCTGTTTTTAATTTAAGAGGCCCGATAAGATATGGAACCGCAGCGGAGGAACAGAGGGCGTAAGCCATTTCAATATCGGGTTTCTCCACATAGTTAAGAATGTAATCTCCCATTTTTTTATTGGGATTGAATCGCCAACTTTTGCCGCTTTCGATAGTAGTTGCATTTATTGACCATCTTGGATTTTCTTCCGGAATATCATTTAATTTGCATTTTATGCCCCAACAATATTTTATACTACTTGCTATGACCGATGCTCTGCCTTTTCCGAAGTGAGGATAAGGCCATAAAATCATTCTTGTAAAAGCATTAAGTTGCAAATTTCGTTTCGTAAGGTTGTGTTTAACCTTCTTTATACAATGTTCATTGAATTCTTTAGAAGTTGGCCACTTGTTATTATTTGCGTGGTAAATCATTCCTGTAACCAAAGTGCCACCAGAAACAGTAGAAATCATTTTGATTTTTTCAAGAAGGCTTTCGTCTGCTAATTTTGACAGAATGCCTAAATGGAAAACAGCAGCCCTGACACCTCCGCCGGAAAGAGAGATTCCTATTTTTAAATTGTCTTTAAAGCCCATCTAACCAATTCTATTAATTATTTCCCTCAGAACTTGCGGGTGGAACTCTTCGTAAATTGTATTGCGGCGAACATTGTTTTTTTCGCGAAGTTGAGGAATAACAAATTTTTGTGTTGACAACCACTTGATATTTCTTGCAATTGAAGCAAATTGATGATTGTGAATAATAGTATTGTCTGTTATGATCCCAATTCCCTTTACTGTAATATCTGTACCCTTAAAAGCAGCTTTGATATATACAACATCACCAACTTTCATCGAAGTTAAATAATGATGTAATTCAGGTGCATCATTATTATCCCAGCCGACGCCAACTATATTATTAGTAATAAAATCACCGCTAACATCATATTCCCCATCGTAAAAGGCACCTATGCCGTACACTGCCATATTAATTATTTTTGATTGCTTTGCCCGTCTCGAAAATTTCCTCAAGATCAAGTATGTAAATATTTCGTGTTACAATTTTTCTACAGAGGTTTCCTATAAAAAGTAATACTATTCCAACAATAAATGATGAAATTCCGCATATAACTTGAATCATCATTACCAGAGATTGATATGCCTCGGACATATTACTTATTTTATTATCAGTATTAGGAAGGCTAAACAAGTAACTGCCCATTGCGGAAGCAATGAATAAGCCAATAGCAATAATAAAAAACAACCAACCTATTATGCGAGTAATCCAGCCGATGGGGCCATAGAATAATGTGGTGCGAATTGCACTCGGCCGCTCTTTATAAATCTGCTCGAACCTAATGTTTATTTTTTCTAATTCTTCCATTTTAACTACAGCCACTGTTCTTAAGCTATTTTAAGTAAGCTAAATATTGTTGTGGTTACCAGATTGAGTAAACTGTTTTCAAATTTATCGATTGTAATTGCTGTTTCACCCGCTTTTCTCAGGGCTACCATCTCAAGCAAATCTTTTTGTCCGTTGACGAGTGATTTGAATTCCTCTGCTGTCATATCACCGGCGGCGAGTTCATTGACCCATTTTTGAAGATCAGCTTTTGTGCTATTTAAAAATGCTACGCCGTCGCTTTTTGCATCGTTAACGTAATTCTTTAATGTATCCTGGGCGAGTTTTTCTACTTCACCGACAAGAACATTGAAAATGTTTTGAAAATCTATTGGCATAATTTTATATTTTTTTATTTAACTTCAGATTGCTTAATTTTCTTACTTTCAAGTTGTGATATTTGGTCAAATGCTTTTCCTATCTGTTCTTTTTTATTTTCAATAAATGTTTTACCAACCTTACCATTTTTTCGCCACATCGCTATAAAACCACCGTATAAGTCCTTTGTGGTGTCTCTGAGGATTTCCCATTGTTTGATTGTGAATTCATTTTTTGGACGATTTTTTTCGTATTCGTAAATCTTTTGAATTTTGGTGTTTACCTCTTTTACTTCTTTTTCGTGGGATTTATAATCTTCGGTAGCCATATCCATTAAGTTCTGTGCGTCTACTTTGATTGATGTGGATTGCGTGTACGCATATTGATCGAAATACGACATGGTATTGCAAGCAATAAGTGCTAATGCAGAAAAGAGAAAAATTTTGAATAAGTAGTTTAATTTTTTTGTTTTCATAGACGTTTATTTATTTTTACATTTTAATGATAAAAGTGTGGTGGAATTTATTGTTGTTTTATATTAAGCATATTTATACATGTATGGTATTCCTGGAGCATTTAAGGGTTATCCGTATTGGTCGTGCCTGTTGTATCAGTATTTGTAGTATTAGTTGTAGTAATGGCCGTTGTTGTTGCTGTAGCAGTTGCTGTAGTTGTTGTGTCGGGTTTATCTACGGTATCTTCTACTTTTCTCATAAGATTAGGAATGAAAGTTTGACTGAAGCCAGCTACTATTGCTAAAGCATAATAGATGAAATGACCGTAATCTCCTTTGCTTGTTTTTTGGAAACCTATTTCAATGATTTTGCTATTTAAAAGAACGTAAAGGGTTAGCCCACTTAACATCGCAATAAGAATGCGAAATACACCGGTAAACGAATGTATACCCCATTTTACGCGGCTGCTTATTTTTTCCTGGTGTTTATCAATATTAATTGCAACGGAAAATAACCCGCCAAGAGCAGCGAAGGTTACTATGTATAAAACGAACAGAATCTGTTCATCTACGACGTGCATTTTTGGATACTCCGTTATATAGTAATTGTATGACCGGCAGAATAAGCAAGTGAGAACAAAGAATGCTACGGTAATAACACAAGGGATCAAATAATAGATTTTACTATAACCAAAGATGGATAATTCAAGTTCGGGAATGATCTGATCAAGCATTTGCTCGGCTAATTTGGTGTCCTTGTTTTCTTCGAGGCACAAATAATAAATATCCGCCATTGTGTTGCGATACTTGCTCCATAAAAGGCGATCGGAATCGAGATAGGTTTCGACTTTATCGAGTTTGAGTGCGATGGAGTATGTGTTATCCGGGAAATTTTCAGCGGTTTTGTATGTGATCTGTCCGGTTTCTTTTACTTCGTATATAATGTAGTTTTTTGTTTTGTTGTAAACGTAAGCTACTGTGAGAAGAGGCGGACCTTCTTGTAGTACGAAGCCCGGCTTTATTTTCTCTATTTCTTCAGCTGATGCTTTCATAATTTATTGTTTTACATAATGTATTCTGTCATTGATTGACAATTATTTTCAGAAGATTAAATTTATTTACATCATGCAAATTAATTATATCTAACTCCGTCATTTGCCGCAGGTGTTACTGACATTTGCTGAAATAAATACGGTACTGTCCATTATATATAGTTCATCAACTTTCAAGTTATGATCTGTACATAAAGGAACAATATACCAGCTTTTATCATCATCTTTTTGTACATGCGCTCCATGTTCGGCATTTTTTCTACATGCTTTTTCTGCGCACAGGCCGGCGCTTTTTTTACTGTATTTTTGCCAATGGGAAAGCCAGCTATCGCATTTACATTTGTTGTCGGCAGTGCCGTTAATATTTTTTACTTTAATTGCCATCGTGATTAATATATTAATTCACTATTAAAATAAGATTTAAGCGGGTAGAAATAATAAGAATGGTTGAAATACCGTGATATCACGGGTAAAATACCGTGAAATCACGGTGCGAAATATTTTAGAACTGAGTTATTGAAATTTTTTTTAAGAAAAATCTCGCAGATAGATAACAAGTGTTTAAGTGTACAATTACCCCTTTGACCTAATATTTTAAGGGATTAAATCCATAAATATTAATTTAGGCACACCATACTATGAAACTAACCGGTTTCAAAATTATTGCCGTGTTATACAGAAGAAACAGAAATTGCAAATACTTTTTGAGTTGCGAATGAAAATATTCAGGGACAAAATATCTGAGCTGACTTATAGTGAAGACGACCGGGTGCTTCACATAAAAATAACTAAAAATGTTATCATAAGCCTTGATGATATTATTGAGCATTTTGAAGGTGTTAAAGAACTTACAGGAAACAAAAAATACGTTGCACTTATTGACACCTCCAATTATTTTAAAATGCAACCTGAAGCCTTTATGCATTATTCTCTTGAAAAAGCAAATGTAAACAGAATAGCTACCGCTTTTTATAATCCTAACGTTGCTAACATAGTTACGATCAACTTTTTTAAACATTATTTTAAACCTCCAATACCGGTTGAGATGTTTGAGAGTATGACAGAAGCGCTTGCGTGGCTTAATGATATAAAATCGCAATCGTTAACAGCGTGAATTTCGCACGTAAGCTAATTAGGATTTATTAATGTAAATATTTTTTTGATCGCTTGCTTTAACGCGGCAACTCCATGACGGGTAATCTTCATTTTTTTTGCGATTGTTTTCCCACTGAAGCGGTTGCAGATTGGAAAGATCGCTCGTTCCACCGTAACTGAGCGGTTTAATCCTGTCTATTTCCCATCCCATTGATAAAGGTCCGGAAGTATCGTTATACATGTCACGCTGGATGATCGCGCCGCAATGATCGGCGCGATATGCATCCTTATCATATCCAGGAAGTATTAAACCCTTGTCCCACACCTGTTGTATTAATTCTTTATCTTTAAAGTTATCCAAATTTTAAACTCATTATTGACCTACTAATTTAATAATATAAAAGGAGGAAAAAAACCGTGAATTCACCATTTTTGCTATACCCGTTAAATCACGGAAAATTACCCGTTATCTCACGGTATTTATGCTTCAAATAAAAGTTAAACAATTATTTATCAACTTGTTATTTAAAAACCGAAACAAAAGTACAGTTGGAAATTCTTTACCTTACTCTGACAGAAATGATTTACTAACACTAAAAAAACAATTATGAATTTTACAGGAAAGGAAGAACATGATTTTCCATTGGACGAAGCCTCTAAATGGACAGCAAATTACCGTAAGAAAAATCCCGATGCAAAAAAAGGTCATGCATTTGGCGAGCAAGCTATTAAAAAACTATTATCACAAAAGCATTGTGTAGGAATGAGAATTTATTACGCGCTTGATGAAAAGGGAGGACAACAGCTTATCGTTGTTGGCGTAGATAAAAGTGGAAATGATTTATACGAGGGATTGATTGCGGAACGGAGCATAGATTGTCCTCCAATTTGCGGAGCAAATAACCCTTTAAATAGTTAGGACGTTTAAGATTAAGAATCAGGAAGAAAAGGTGATTTATAACCACCTTTTCTTTATTTTTAACAAATGATTGAAGCCATTTCTAAAACTTTAATTTACGTTTCGATTTGTGCTACGATACTACCAGTAATTGTGGGGTTTATTGTTTTAAAGCATTTAAAAAGTTATCTCTTTCCAATTCTATTTGTCGCGGTGATAGGGTCAATTACCGAAGCAACTGTGTACTTTCTTGTAAAATCCGGCAAAGACCCCTGGATAGTGAATATGATTTATACTTTAGCGGAATTTAGCTTTTTAGTAGGGTTTTATTATCTTTTTTATAAACCACACCTCGGTAAAGCGAAGATTATTTTACTTTTAATCCCATTATTTTATTCTTTCTGTGCCTTTACGTTTGTTATAGCTGAACTAAAACTTTATGGCACATATTCAATTTCAATAGAATCGCTAATTATAAGTTTATTCGCACTTTCGTCCTATATATTTATTTTAAAACAAATGCCGTTTAAGAATATTTTGTCAGAATCATTCTTTTACATAAACACCGGGTTTTTATTTTATTTTTTGGGAAACCTGGCATTCTTTGCTCTGTCTAGTCACATCAAAAAAATGGACCCTGCAAACTATGTTAATTTGCGGATAATACACTCGGTTTTGAATATTTCTTTAAATTTATTAATAAGTGTTGGGTTTTGGAAAGCAAAAGTAGTATGGGAATAACAGGACCGGTGATCATTGTTACAATAGGAGTGATTTTATTAATCATGGCTTTCCTAATCGTTATTCTGACACATCAAAAAAAGATGGCGGAGAAGGATAATGTTATTAATGAAAAAGAAATAAAATTTCAGAAGGATCTTTTACATGCCTCGCTTGAAATGGCTGAACAGGAAAGAAATAAGATAGCCGCGAATATTCATGATGATATAGGAATGGCCCTTCATGTTATGAAGGTAAATATCAGCCGAATCAAAAGAAATATCGATGACCGTGCGCTGGTTGATGAGGTTATAAGCGATACAGAAAACCTGGTTTCAAATACGATCACCATTACACGGGTGATGTCTTATGACCTGATGCCACCTTCGCTGGTAAGCTTTGGTTTAATTGAAGGTATAGATTACCTGGTAAAATATATTGCTTCCACTAAAATTATGGAAGTAGATCTGACGACCGAGCGAGAGCACATAGCAATGGAGGAAAAAACAAAACTTCATTTATACCGATTAGTAAAAGAAATATTCAATAATATTGTGAAACATGCTAAAGCCACGAAAGCTTCAGTTAATATTACTTTCGGCCAGAGCGTGATGCATATTATTGTTGAGCATAATGGAAAAGGAGTAACAAATGAGGCTGTACAACGCCTGGCTGAATCGAGCAGAGGAATTGGCCTCCGGAATATTATCGCAAGATCGCAACTGATTAACGCGACAGTGCAGTATGCTATTGTTGATGCGGAAAAATCGAAAGTAATCATAGAAATACCCACAGAATGAAACCGAAAAAAACAATAGCCATTGCCGATGACCACACACTTTTTAGAAATGGCATGGCATCCCAGTTCAAAGAGTTTGAGGAGATTGATGTTATTATGCAGGCCGGGGACGGAAAGGATCTTTTGAACCAGCTTAAATTTAAACAACCTCAGGTAATTTTATTAGATATAAAAATGCCGGTGATGGATGGAATAGAAGTTCTGCCTTTAATCCGTGAAAAATACCCGGACGTTAAAATAATCATGCTGACACAATACTTTGATGATTCTATCATTTATCATTCAATGGAGAAAGGGGCTCATGGTTTTCTCCCAAAGGAAACAGATATAGAAAGAGTTATAGATGCAATTTACGCAGTTATTGAAAAAGGATATTTTTTTACAGATGAGGTTTCTAAAGCAATGACCAGGGGGGCGGCAGATAAACGGAAGGCTGCAAAGCCTTTTGCAACTTGTACTTTGACGGACAGGGAAATTGCCGTAGTGAGATTATTGTGTAAACAAATGAAAATAAAAGAAATTGCGGGAAAACTGAATGTAAGCCCGCGAACCATAGATTCGTACATGGAGAAAATTTATGAAAAAACGGGAGCAAAAAGCAGAGAGGGAATTGTGTTTTATGCGATTGAACATAAGTTGTTGGATTGAGTTATACACTTGTATCAATCTAATTCCCGAGGATCTAAGAGATAATAATTGAGGATTTTTAAATTTTAACATTATTGATATAAAAAATGAAAAAAGAATTAACAATTATACTTCTCATTTGTTCGATCACATTGTTCGGGCAACTTCCGAAAACATTGACTACAACGGACAAAATTTACGGACTCTCTAAATTTTGGGAGGAAGTAAATTATAACTTCATTTTCTTAGACAAAATTGGAAAGAACAAATGGGACAGTGCCTACAAACAATTTATTCCGATTGTATTAAATACTGAAAATGACTATCAATATTTTATGGAACTGCAACGATTTTGCGCTTTACTAAAAGACGGTCATACAAATATCTACTTACCGGAAAAAAAAGGGTTCGAGAAAATGAATACCATGTTTGGCGACTACAGACTTTTTATTGAAAACATTAATGAAAAAGCAATTGTGGTGCGGACAAATTTGAGTAAAAAGAATGAAATTCCTGTTGGCAGTGAAATTATTGAAATAAACGGATTGACTACCGAAAATTATATTAAGCAAAATATAGCACCCTATATTGCTTCATCGACAGATTATGTTTTAAAAGACTGGAGTATTAGCAGATTACTTTCGGGTTTTGAAGGAGAAGCATACAATTTAAAAATTAAAAAGCCGAAGGGCGATGTGATTTCTATAAAACTTGTGCATTCGCAGACAAAAGAAAAAGAAGTGTTTCCGGAGTTTGATCAAGGGGGTGAACTTTTAGATTTTAAATGGTACGATAATAAAATTGCTTATGTTTCATTAAACTCTTTTGAAGACCCAAAAATTGACACATTATTTATTCAAAAACTACCTGAGCTATATAACGCAAGGGGCTTGATAATTGATTTACGATATAATGGCGGTGGAAATACAAATATTGGCACGGAAATATTTCAATATTTAACAAATGACAAATTATTGTATGGTTCAAGATCTGTTACCCGAAACCATTTAGCTGCTTATAAAGCATGGGGAGCCGGACTTACTGCTAAAGACACCATTAACGATAAATCAGAAGATACTAAAAAATGTTTTTTATGTTTCAACGACAAATATTATTACAACTTTGAGTATGGTCCGGACACGATAAAATTAACCGCAAAAAGAATTGTTATCCCGACTGTAATTCTTATTGGCCATAATACAGCTTCTTCAGCGGAAGATTTTTTAATTTATGCCGATAAGCAAAAACACATGATAAAAATTGGTGAAAATACTTTTGGCAGCACCGGGCAACCTTACAGTTTTGATCTTGTAGGCGGGGCGAAAGCGCGCATTTGTACAAAAAAAGACACGTATCCTGACGGACGCGAGTTTGTTGGCTACGGTATTAAACCTGACATAGAAGTGAAACCGACAATTGACGACTACTTACAAAAAAAAGACCCTGTGTTAACTAAGGCATTGGAGTATTTAAAGACCAAGGAAAAATAAAAAAACTGCACCTAACACCTATGCCGGCAATATTCTTCTAAAACAGTTTATTTAACTCTAATTCAATTCTCTCATAAAATCGAATTTTTCGCGCAACGAACTGAATCAATAACCAAGATGTTGCGTGAATCACGGGTAATTTTCCGTGATTTCACGGATGAAGTATTTTATCAAGGCTGCTATATATTTGTTAGATATAAAACTTAATAATTATGGCAACACCAACATTTAATCCGTATCCTGCACTTGCAGGTCAATTAGCCAAAGGGCTTGATTCAATTTCAGCAGCTCTTAACCCTACGTCAACAGTTGACGACCTTGTAAATGCAATTTATAATTTTATTCAACCACTTTATTATCCGGCTACAGCGGCTACCCCAGTTCCTGAGGCATTGCAAATTGAAATTAAGTCCGTTGCTTATAACATGATAAACGCATATAATAATAAAGCGTTAGGTGGCACTATAATTTACGATGATGAGCAGATGAAATTTATTGGAATGTTATTGGGATTGAATACAACTAATAATACACCAATTAATGCACTTAATTCGTGGTTATTAGATATTGAAGATAATATTTCAGAAGCTGATTTATCATTAGACGCACAAACTCCTTTGTTGCTAACTACTGAAACAGGCAAGGCTGTTTATGCTTATTGGGTTTCAAAAGTTGCAACCCCTGGTACTTGGGCTCCGTTTTTTCAAAACCAAGCTCCCCTGAATTATGCTAATATACCAAACTGGGTAGCTGCGTGTATGGCAGGAACATTAATAGGCGCAAACGCAAGTCAGAAAGGTTTAATAGCGCCAACAACTGATATAACAAGTGTAAATATAATTTCGGCCCTAATAGGTGCATTAGCAATAGGCGCGGGTAAAGTAATTTTCCATTGGGTACCTAATATACAACCCAAAGATTTAATTTCCGATACAAATGGAATGTTACTTGGAGGTTTTTCTGATGCTATTGACATTGGTGTAGGTTCTGGCGCGCAACTAACTAAGAGAAATGACGGTTGTCAAACTAACGCAAGATGTAATAATGTATCGTGTACAAATACCTGCACAAATACCGGAACTTGTGGTGGTTCAGCAAAATAAAACAAACTTTTATCTTCAGACCGCTCGAATTATTTTCTAAAATTTAACTTATAATGAAGTATAGCCAATTTAATTCGTTAATTCCTTTTGAGAAGGAGTTTGCACTATACAATTCATTTAACCAGAGGGTAATCTTCTTAGTTCCCGAACTAAAGGACTTACTACAGGCCGCTTTGAATGAAGGAATTGAAAATATGAAGAATTATCACTCTTCATTTTATGACTACCTTGTAAGGAAAGAGTTTTTAATTGAAGAATCGATAGATGAAGTAGAAAAAGTTAAATTGCTTGCAAAGAGTATTGATGAAAATGAAAATGAATTTATTTTGATAATTAATCCGACAATGAATTGCAATTTTAAGTGTTGGTACTGTTACGAAACTCACATTAAGGAATCTAAGCTTGACGAGAATAATATTAAAAAAATAAAAAAATTTATACAAAAAGTAACATGTAACCCGAAAACGGAAAGGTTCTCCTTGTCTTTTTTTGGCGGAGAACCTTTGCTATATTTTGAAAAAAGTGTTGTGCCAGTTGTAGATTTCTATTTGGAACAATGTAAGAATAATAATATTTTTCCTGAAATAGGATTCACTACTAATGGTTTTCTAATTAACAAAGATTTTATTGATTATTTTAATAAAAAAGGGATTAAATGCTCATTGCAAATAACTCTTGATGGATACAAGGAAGACCACGATAGTGTGCGTTTTGTAAACTCCAAGAAAGGTTCCTATGAAATGATTGTCCAAAACATTCATTTATTAATAGAAAATCATTTTCCGGTTAGCATGCGTGTTAATTATACTGATAAAAATATTCATAATGCGGATAAAATAATTAATGACTTTTTGGACATTTCTAAAGAATCGAAGGAAAGATATTTAACGATTAATTTCCATCGTGTATGGCAAAATGAAGACGGGGTTGATATAAATGACAAATTGGAAGAAATAATGAAAACACTATTTGCCAATGGTTTTAATGTTGAAAGTAAGCTTTCTATAAATACTGTAATTGGTTCTTGCTATGCAGATAAAAGGAATAGTGTAACAATAAATTATAATGCTGACATTTATAAATGCACTGCAAGAGATTTTACAAAAAACAATCGTGAAGGGTTTATTGATGAGGACGGTAATTTAGTATGGGAAAACGATTCATTGAATAAAAGAATGAATATTAAATTTAAGAATAAACCTTGTTTAACTTGCCGAATATTGCCATTATGTAATGGAGGATGCTCTCAAGTGGCTCTTGAAAATGTAGAAAATGATTACTGTGTACATAATGGAGATGAAAGAGAAAAAGATACGATTGTAAAGCAGAAAGTATTAGAAATCAAGAATAATTTTTCAAAGGCTCAAGTTATTCCTGAAGAAGTCGTTCACTCTTGATATATAAGTACTATTTTTTTACTTTACGTGCCAACATTGAAGTATAGTGTCTGTTGAGAAAATCATAAACGACAAATTCATTTAGTCTTTGCTCCCCCATAAACAATCTATTTAAAGACATGTGCATATAGCTAAACAACAAATTTTTAAAAGTATTATTTAGCCTTTTGCCTTTTTCATGAGTAAGTATTAAATTAATCATCGGTTTCATATCTGCACTTCGCTCCCTTAAAATGGAAAAAACTTCATTGTTTTGAAAATAAAACTCTCCAGCTTCGATGACATCGAAAATTCGTTTTTTATTATCTCTATACTTTTGGTCTAATTGTAATTTAAGCTCTTTGCCAAAGTTGAACTCTTTTCCAAGATTGTTCCTTGCTGTTTCGGTCATCAAACACTTGTCTTCTAATTGTAGTCCGAAATCCTCCAAGTAAGTATCAATATTTTTTAACCCCCAAAGCCATCTTAATTCCTGAAAATTAGGCTTATCCGTTGAGCATAAAAATTGAGCAGTAGATTTGCTATCTAAGAAAAAAATATCTTCAGAATTACTAATATTGTTCGCCCCATATCTTTCCAGCTCAGGCGAATACGTATCTATAATTATTTTGCTTATAGAACTATTTTCTATTAGGACATCAAATAACAAATTAAATTTTTGTATTATATAGGCAACATCTTTTCCTTCATTGATATTTAACCGAACCCGAATATGATTTTCAGGATCATCATACCTGATGAAGAACCATTTTTTTATATGCTGTTGAAACTGTAATTCTTCTATTAGAGGCAATAAGTTGTTTGTTATTATCGTATCTGCAATTTTTACTCCCGTATATATTTTATAATATACCCATTCATTACCCGGAAGAAAAAAAGTCGGTCGTGATTTCTGAAATTCCTTAAAGTATATACTATCTTTATTTATGTTGTTTGTTTTAATTATTGCCACACATTCATTAGTATGTGCTTCTTCTTTTTGGTTTTTTATTAAGCAATCTTTTTGGTCAAATAAAAACTCCTTTAAAGTAATTTCATTTTGATTTTTAATAATATCAATGAATGCCAGTATCCCCTCCTTACTTCTAAAATTAATCAAAAGCTCATTATCTCCATCAACCAATAAAACATTTTCGGGGAGTTTATATTGGCTTAAAAATAAATTTGCTTCAAGAAGTAAATCAATATTTTTTTGTTTCAGTTTTTCCCATGTGTTTTTCTTTAATTGCCAAGTTGCAGCAAATACAATTATCCCATCAATTTCTACTCTTGGTAAAAAGGTAAATTGTTTAGCCATTATTCCCCAATTAAAAGCAATGTGTTGTGTTAATTTTTGCGACTGTAAATCACATAGGAATTGATAAACAGGCAATGAATTAAAACTGTAATTATGAGCATTACTTAACTTTGGTATAATCTCTTTCTTCAGTTTTTTACTATACAGTTTAATAACATCATCTTGTATGAAAATCAAAACATCGGATAAATCAATTTGATAATCCTGTACCACAGAGGACTGAGCCAAGTAAGGTATCTCGTATTTTCTAAATTGCGGGCGATATAGAATATTTCCTGTTCTGTTTTCAGGCAAATGAACAATCTCTGCTATAATCTTATCATTATTTTGCTCTTGTTCGTACTGACTTATTTCAAAGAGCATCTCTTTAATCTCGGTATTAGCAATCCCAAACCTTCCAAGCAAACATGCTGCACTACTTCCACCAGCAAATTGAAAATATATCTTATCAGTAGTGCAATTAAGAACCGAGAACATTGCGTAAATAGTATCAGAGAAATTGCTTTTGTTTTCAGGAAATTTATCAGTTATTTGGCTGCTGGATATACTTATGCAGTAGGATTGTTTAAGGCAAGCCTCCTTCAACAAAGCAAATAAAAATTCCTCCTTTTGGCTCCATTCAAATTTGCTTACTAATTTCTGATTTGATATGTGTAAATTTTCTACAAGTGGATTAATACCTGAACTATCTTTTTCGGGATACCCTATACCTGATTCATTGTCCAAGACTTGTAACAAAGGCATTGCTCTATCTTCATATCTGTCATAATAGTTTTTTTTGAACTTGGAAAGTTTTGAATCATCCTGTGTTGTATTTAATCGGACAAGGGCATTTATAGTATGAGTAAGTTTATCCTGTATTTTATCGGAAACACCATTAACAAGTGTATTATACGATAAATCAACTTGAAATAAATCCTTCTGATTAAATGGTATTTTAAGCTCTTCAAGCCATTCTTTTATTTTCTCGTAATGGGTTATTTCATTTCCAATAGTGTTGTCTATTTCGCGAAGAGCTTTATTGATTTTTGTTAGTGCTTCAATTATAGTTTCTAATTCTTTGTCTTGAGTTTTAAGGAAAAGTCTATTGACCCTCTCAAGTAATATTTCACTAAATCCTTCTACTCCTGTAACCCAAGGCTCGAATTCATTAACAAGGATTTGGGCCTGGACTAACTGAGTTATGTAATTATAAATTTCGTCTTTGGCTATTTGATAACGTTCATTTATAAGAACAGCTAAATCTTCCATTCCTGCACCACTACGGCATTTTTCCAATATAGCATCCAAATATTCATTAGAAACTATTGAACTTAATTGATGGTATCTGTTATTATTCTTATAGAAAAACTCAACGTATCTTAATCCTTCAGAAATTTGATATATACTTTTATTTGGAAAAAGAGTAAAATAAGGGATGTACTTCTCTTGTCTTGATATGTAGTCTGAAATTCCACACAGAACATTCATATCTAAACTTGTTCTACGGGAAAATTTGTTGTGAATGATAATCCTGTTTTCATCAGACCATTTTGCGATACCAACTCCGGCAAATAATCCAAATGGAGTACATCGATGGGTTAAACGGGATTTATATTTATATAAGCTTGCAGTTAACTTTGTTTGCTTTGTAGGATCTGAATGTTGCTTACGACTTTCCTCTAACAAGGATGGACTTGCTATATAAAGTGCCTCGGTTAAATTTTTATCAGTATGAAAATCTAATTGTTCCTTTGCTTTTTGAGGTTTTAAAGGCGTGCGAAAAACAATATAAGGCAAGTATTGAAATTTTGGCATACTAACTAATTAATAAACATTTATCCCAATCCATTATCTCAATGTCTTCAGTTAAAAAACCGAGAAGAGAAAGTCCAATGCCCGCAACTCCTTCTATAATTCCATATTCATCCAACCACCCGCTTTCTGCTTCCCATGCTTTATATCCAGCAGGAGCATCAGGAAATTTATCCATTTTAAGAGTTTGGTCAAACCAATACCATCTTGCTTCATTCAATTCTTCAATCTTAGTTTTCTTATAAAAACGATTAAATATATGAGCTACTCCCGAAGTACCATGACAAAAACACGCATCTACAATGCCATTTTCAATTAAATCTCTGCGCTTAGATGCGTGTAGCATTATTTCAATGCTTTCCGCTTCCCAAATCTTATTATTATATGTACTGGCTGCTTTGGCAATAGCACAGGCTACTCCCATATCTCCGTAACACCATCCTAACCTAGAAGGAAAAGACTCTTTATCAAAAGAAAGCCTGTCGGGGAATAGACCCATTTTGTTGTTTAGCTTTCCTGTGTCAAGCATCTTTTTCAATCGGCTGACTTCTTCAAGGTAAGAATTTTCCTGAGAAGCTGTTGATAGTAAGCCCATATACGATGGATAACCATGTGATAATCCAAGATTATAAAATACATCGCCGGATTCGTCTTTATTTTTATAAACATCTTCGATAAGTAAATAGCCCCCAGTTTTTTCAAAAGCGTTCAGATACTTAGCGATATATTTAGGATCTAATTTTTCGATTGATAATATAAATCCGCCTGCACCATGAAGATAATCTACATTTTTTTGATCTAAAAGTTCCTCAAAATAGTTATCAAGATAAGTGAAACACAAATTTGTTATAGCACTATAATCAAACCGAGCATAATTTTTTTTGTTTACATAAGACAGCATCCAGTTAAGTCCTAATACTCCATCACAAAAAGAAAAGGGATAGTTGTTTGCATTAGATAAATCCTGAAATAGTTTATCAAATAAACGTGCGGAGTGCCCATTATTTATACTATAAGCGTTCTCATATTGGAGGCAAAACAATAACATGCTGGGAGAGCCATCTAAAAAAGATAAGTTGTTTTTATCCGGAATTACAGATGAACACAATCCATATATTTCGGAGAGCTTATTGCTTATTGCAGTATATCTATCTTTGTTCAATGCCATTTAGAGAAATATAAAAATCGCAATCACTATTTTTCCGAATGTTTTTTTTCGCTTCATTCTTTGGAAGAAGTTTAGTGTTTAATTGGCTATCAAGATATATTCCGACAGACACAGACTTTGGTTCGCTGTTATAAATATACTCACCAAGCGGCATGTAATTATCGAATTTATGAGATATATGATAGTTATGGGACATAATAAGATAGTGAGATGCCTTATTAGAAAGGATTGAACTAAAGAAATGGAAATTTTCATACATGCAACTATCCCGATAGCGTATTAGCGTTTTTCCAATAGGCTTAATAATTTCATCTATCAACATTATTCTTGATAAAATGACTTGTTTTAAAAAAAGCTCTTGCTCTTTATTTAAATTTTCAACCGCCGAAATTTTTGCGAGGTTATTCAGCAATTGATTATAAAAATCAAGATATATATTTTTATCATTTATAAACTTCTTAATCTCTTTTTGAGATAAACTTAATTTTTGTTTTTCAAGTGAAAAGTAAACCAAAGAACTATCAAGATTGATATTTTCTTTTTTTAAGCCGCATTTTTGTAACACGGAATCAATAAATTTTGAAAAAAGAAACGAATTAGGCTGAATGTCTATACCAAACCATATTATATCTCTTTGTTTTATAAACCTTAAAAAGTCATCATAGTACTTATTTCTCCATACAGGATATAGCAGTTGTGTATTTGTAAAATTATTCCTACGATAGGCTAAAAAACTTTCGGTAATACCGGATTCAAAAACTACAATGGAAGTATCTTTTATTATTCTTTTGCACAAATTAACTTTAAAGCTATCTATGGTCTTAACTCCATGACGGTCTTCTCCAAGCATAAATACTTTATTTGAAGAATATAGCTTGTCCAATTCTTCATATACAGCCGAAGACTGAGATTGAGCAAGATTAGCGAATAAAATTAAAGCGATTATAAAAGAACTTGTACGCATTTGAAGGAAGTTATAATTTATTGAAAATACAAAAAAAAGCCACATTAAATGTGGCTTTTGTATTTAATTATTTATACGAGTTTATTCCATTGCATAACAAACGCAGCTTACACAAGTTCCGCATATTGGGCTTCCGGTATTGAAACAACTACGACAAAGAGTAAGGCGACTTTTTGGAGCAGCACTCTCTACAGCTAAATTCTGAGATAGGTAGTAAATAATTATTGTAAAATTATTATAAAGCACCTGAGAACAAAATTTTTTGGCACCCGTGATTACACTGAAAAACACCCGTGATTCACGCAAAAGGGCCTCACCCCCAACCCCTCTCCAAAGGAGAGGGGAGTAAATTCATAGTTTTGTATTGCTCTGAAGAAATTAACATTAATGTTTTTGTCAGCGTTGTACTAAATATAGTAAGACAAATGGATTTACAGAAAACAGGAAAAGACGGACACACCATCACTTATCCTTCGAGTGGATATTTCACAAGAAGATAAAGACGGCGGAGTGGTTGCTTATCCAAGTGATAAAACTACTTATGAAGATGCAAATGGAGGGATAAGAATTAAATAGATTAATACAAAAGAAAAAATGGTAGATCTATTGGTAAAATAAAAAGAAACATGGCAGACATTGAATACTATGGAATAATTGCGGTTAAATTTTCGGGTGATAAAAACCATCACCATTATATTTCTCACGCATACATGATAACAAAAACCAAGGACGGTTATAGTCATCCCGGAGTTTTATATACAAAAGCCAGGGTAATAGAATTATTAAAAACATATTGCGTGTATACGTTGGAATGGAATTACTCAACAGGCAGGTGGAATAAAGGAGCTGAAGTAAGAACAGTTTCTGTCGGAGGAAACACTTATTTAAGAACAAGTCCGGACACAAGCGTGACAGATAATTTAGACACATGCATTGATTACGATTTTTTTAGGTGTTAGCATATTAAGATCAACCAACCTATTTTATAACCGCGTTTTACAAATATAAAACGGATTGAAAAATTAAACTAAAAATACATGGAAAACCAAATTACAGAGGCAAATGACGTGCAAGCTAAAATAACTACTATAACTCTTTTCTTCGATAAACTGGATTTGATTGATGAAAAATTATATGGCAAAAGACTCCGTTTTTTTATTATAAGTTCATTTTTCGTTGTGCTAATAGCTCCTTTTTTGGATTATTTATTTGATAAGAAAAAAGATGTTATTACAGCAGTTTGTACAGCGCTCTATCTTATTTTAATAATTACTTTTTTTCTAACGTGGATTAGCGCGTGGAGAGATGATGATGGTAATTGGACTATGCGAAGGGCATGGTACAGAATTAAAACATATTTTGAAAATATTTTCTCTTTCTATGGAGAGAATAAAGATAAAAAGTCAAGTGACTTACTTTATGGCATTAGTATTTTCCTTATTGTTGGAAGTATTTGCGTGAAAGCTCTTCAAAATGCTTCAGTCTTATATAGACACACTGTTAATATTTTTGGCGATTTTTATATGAAAAGATTGAGAGGTTTTGAATCTTTTGTCAATCACAGTTTTTTTTATTTTTTGTGCGCGGGACTACTGCTTTTATCTTATTTACTTTATAAAGACAAGGAAATCAGTTCAAAATTGTTGTTGGAACTTAAATCAATATTTCGAAAGAGTGACGAGGTTGAAGTATTTGAGGAAATTGTAACTACAGCCTATAACGGTCAAAAGTTAATCATTAGCTCTAAAGATCAGTTAGCCTTGGCAGAATTAAAAAGCAAAATAAAATCTGAACAGTTCAGCACTTTTATTAAGGCAATGGGAAACTGGCATCCTCACACATATAATAATGAATATGAATACCAAGAAAAATTAAAAAAGCATCTTCATAAATCATTCCCTAAATCAGCGGTTGCGACTGAATTTCCAATTAAAGACGAATTGAGAAATATTAGAAGAAGAGCTGATATAGTTGTGCATAATCATATACTTATAGAATTAAAAAAGGATTCGAAGACTACGGCAATGGATCGAGCAAAGAGTCAGCTCGATCATTATACTGAAATTTGGAAAGGAAAGGGCCCGGTTGTACTTGTTACATGTAAACTTGAAATGGATCACGTTCAAAAACATTTTTCAACCAGGTTTGAGGAAATGGTTAAAGCGAAAAAAAATATTATGGCAATCGTAGTAAACTAAAATAGATCTTTTAATCAAAGTAAGCATAAGTGACAGAGTTGTTAAATTAATCATTTCCTCTATTAGTTTCTTTACATAAGAGGAATAAAGGACTTGCCCTTTAAGAGTAAATTTCGCATACAAAATCCTTATATTTGGGCTGAATTTAAGTTAGGAAAAGGCAGAAAACATGAATGGTATATGCCAATAGTGCTGCCCTTAATTACATATAAAAACAAACCATAAAAAATAAAAACCATGAAAAAGAAAATTCTATTTGGAGTAAGTCTCCTTTTCGGACTGATGTTTATCAACTCAGGATTAAATAAATTTTTTAATTATATGCCTATGCCCAAAGATATGCCTGAAAACATGGTGAAATTATTTGGAGCCTTTATGACAATTGGCTGGCTCTTCCCGCTTATTGCAGTCGCCGAAATTATTGGCGGAATACTTTTCATTACCAACAAATACAGGGCGCTTGGCGCAATAATAATATTTCCGGTATTGATCGGAATACTTTTAACCCATATAATGTATGCTCCATCGGGATTGCCCATTGCACTTGTGTTGTTCGCGATAGAAATTTGGGTAATTATCGAGAATCGTGAAAAGTATATGCCGATGATTAAATAAAAGCAGTATGAGAAAAGTAAAATTGCAAATGCAAATGTCCAATCTATTGCCAAGATGGAAGCAAAAAATAATCTAAAACAATTAATACAAATGTTCTCAACCTTTGATAGTCGCGAGCTTGATAAGGTAGTTGATTGTTTTAAAACAAGATTGATTAAAAAAAATGAAATTATATTGTCTGAAGGTGATATCTCAAAAGAATTTTATTTTATTAATAGTGGATGTATTCGAACCTATTTTATTACAAAACAAGGTCACGAAAAAACAAGATATCTAATGATTGAACCTTCAATCGGGACTGCGCTTACAAGTTTTATTTCTCAAAAACCATCCTTCGAATTCATTGATGCATTAGAAAAAACGGAGATCTTAGTTATTAGTCACAAAGATTTTTACCGTTTAGTCGATGAAATTCCTCAATGGAAAAATTTCTATTTAAAAATAATGGAAATGGCCTATTCATTTCAAAATAGAAAAATCGAAAGCTTGGTTACATTATCGGCAAAAGAAAGATACGATCAATTGATAAAAGAAAATCCCAAAGTTGTACAACGTCTTTCCAATAAAATAATAGCCTCTTACCTTGATATAAAACAGGAAACATTAAGCAGATTGAAATCAAAATGATTTTTTGACCTAAGTCAATGTTCTGCGAATTTCCTCGTTGTTACTTTGTCAAAAAAACAAATGAGCAAACTAACATCTTTTACATTCATTACCCTTAATGGTTTTTTCAAAGGCCAAAATGAGGACACAAGCTGGCATCCCCATGGTGGTGAAGCTACTAAATTCGCAAACGATGCTTCAAGTGCCAATAACATTTTGCTTTTCGGAAGAAAAACATACGAGATGATGGCGAGTTTTTGGCCAACACCAATGGCAGCAGAGTTAATGCCGATAGTGGCAGAAAACATGAACAAATCTCAAAAAATAGTTTGTTCAAACACACTCAAAAATGCTGATTGGAAAAACACAAGCATTATTAAAGGTGATATTGTTGAGCAGATAAAACAGCTAAAGCAAAAAAGCAAACAAGGAATTACAATTTTAGGCAGTGGAAGCCTTTTATCCCAATTTTCCGATGCAGGCTTAATTGACCAATACACCATTATGCTTGATCCGATTGCTTTAGGCAAAGGCACCTCCATTTTTGATAGCATACAAAATAATTTGGAACTAAAATTAGTATCCAGTCGCGTATTCGAAAAAGACAGCATAGTATTACTCAATTATGAAAGAAAATAATAGGCTTTCGTAGATGAGAAATAATTTTTTAATCACAGAATAAAGGAAAAATGAAAGTGAATATGTCGATTTAGTCACTTATGCAATTGTTATTGCAATCGTTTCCTATTTTATAAGTAGAAAGTCAAAAACACATTATTGAAGAGAAACACAAAGAAATTACTGATAGCATAAATTATGCTGAGCGAATACAAAGAAGTTTTTTAGCAACCAAAGAAATACTGGACGAAAATTTAAACGATTACTTTGTTTTTTTTAAACCCAAAGATGTTGTAAGCGGTGATTTTTACTGGGCAGGAAAATTAAATAATGGAAATTTCGTACTGGCAACGGCAGACAGCACAGGGCATGGTGTACCGGGAGCCATTATGAGTTTGCTGAACATTACCAGTTTGGAGAAGGCCAGTGAAACTTTAATTCAACCATCTGATATTTTAAATTCTACTCGTAAAACAATTATTGAACGTTTAAAAAAGGACGGCAGTGAACTTGGGGGTAAAGACGGAATGGATGCAAGCCTAACTGTTTATGATTTTAAAAACAAGAAACTAATAATAGCAGCGGCCAATAATCCAGTTTGGATTGTTAGGGGAAAAGAAACAATAGATATTAAAGCGGGCAAGATGCCAGTGGGTAAACACGATAGAGATACAGTTTCATTTACACAACAAGAAATTGATCTACAAACCGGAGATGTGGTTTTTACTTTAACCGATGGCTTCCCCGATCAATTTGGTGGAGAGAAAGGTAAAAAGTTTATGAGCAAGAATTTAAGAGAATTGCTGTCAGCCAATTCATATTTGCCAATGCTTGAACAAAAAAGATTACTTGAAAAAACTTTTGCGGACTGGGTCGGTGATTTGGAACAGGTCGATGATGTTACACTGATAGGGGTGAGGGTTTAATATAGTACATTAATTTACAGAGTATCAAATCTAAAACTCAACATGAGTGCGAATACCGTATATACTAACAGGGCCTCTATCTTTATTATAACCGGGATTCAAGGTAAACTGATAATCAAGTGTTATCCATAGCCACTGGCTTAACTTGACCTTATAAAAAGTTTCTAAAATCTGTTCGTAGCCGTAGTTGAGTTTTCCATCGCCCAATATAAATCCGTATCCCCCGGTATTAAGATAATTGTGGTGTGGGGCTGATATTCCATTCACTATACCGGCAATACCAAAATTATCATCAGGACGTTTTATAATGTCTCCGGTTATTCTCATTCCAACACTTGCAGTTTGGTCTATCTCGGCAAAAGCCCACGAAACGGTTTGCCCATCGTTCCAACCTATCCGAGAAAAAATGCCAATGTTTTTTGTAAGCTCTTGGTTAAAACTTATTCCTAAACCATATTTTACACCGCCATATTGAGTGCCTAATGTATGGCCTCTAATCACATCTACTAATGAGCTATCTCCATTCTTCATTTCACTTATAGCAGTATTATAAGATGGCGCGCGTGAAAAATTGACGTATCCTAAAAGATGTAAATTGCCGGGATGGCTTTTTATCTTAAACTTTTTTTCAAATTCAATGTTGTTGCCATTTGCTTTTTTAATATTCAAATCCATTATTTGAGAATTAGTAAGTTTGCCAACAAGCACACTTGATACTCGAATGGAATATCCCGGTTCAATTAACTCTATTACTCCGCCCCAAGTATAACCACGTGTATTTGCCGCATAATCCCAAGCCCCATTATCCATCAAAGCCCAGTTCATAAACTCACTACGAGGGTCATGGCTATAAGAATTATCATCAAAAAAGTCCGCTAAACTAAATTTGCCTACTGTTATTTTCACACATGAGGAAGGTATGGTACCAGCCAGTTGATTTAGGTCTCCGTCTCGATGTTCTGCTTTGGATTTTCTTATAGTAATATACTGTTCAAAGTACCCACGAGCCATGTATAATGCCGGTGCAGGATTTCCTACTCTAAAGCAATCACCATTAGATTCACCCCCAAGCCCTGTTGCATAGCTTAAACCCTTCCCGCCTGCAATTTCGGCATTTACAAAAACTGATGCTCCCTTCCATAGTTTTCTACCTAAGAATAAAGTGGATGTTACCGACATAGCCCTGTCTGCTGTATCCTGCAAACTATTCGCGCCGGAATACACTGCACGAAAAGCCGGATGAGACTGCCAAACATCAGTAAGCTGAAAATGAAGGCTCCATTTTTCTAATGAATCAAAGCGGTTTTCAAAAAGCCCTTTATAATGGTTTTTATTATCATCACCCTGCGCTTTAACTTGTTCAGAAAAAGAAAAAAGCAATAGAAGTATTATCCCTGTTTTAAATAATTTCACGCGCGTAATATTTAATTGTTTATTATACAAAAGTAATAAGTTAGATTAGTCTAACAAATATATTTTAATTATTGCTTTGAAAAGTTGCTTTGTTAGGGTTTCAATCTTTATCTTTATAGCATGAATTCATTAATTGAAGAAAATTACCTGAAAGCATTATTCAACTTATCTAATGAATCGGGAGAAGTGAATGTTAATGAGCTTTCCAAGCGGCTGGGTATAAAAATGCCCACCGTTACCAGTATGATGAAAAAACTGGCGAAAAAGAAATTGGTGCATTACGAGAGTTATAAACCACTTCGGTTAACCGAAAGAGGGAAAAAGGAGGCAAGTATTATTATTCGCAAGCATCGTCTGACCGAAATGTTTTTAGTGCAAAACATGGGATTTGGTTGGGAAGATGTCCACGAAATAGCGGAACAGGTGGAGCATATTCATTCCCCTGAATTTTTTGAGAAAATGGATGAGTTGTTGGGTTATCCTAAAATAGACCCTCACGGTTCTCCTATCCCTGATAAAAACGGAAAGATGGAATGGAAACAATACAGCAAACTTAGCGAATGTAAAACAGGAGATACCATGAAATTGGCTGCTGTAATTGATACATCGGTTGAGTTTTTGAAATTTTTGAATAGCCGTGAATTGAGGCTGGGTTTAAAAGTGAAAATAAAATCCATCGAGCCATTTGACCGGACAATGATCGTGAGTTACGGTAAAAGGTTGTCTGAAACATTGAGCCAAACCGTTTGTGAGAGGGTATTAGTAGAGAAAGTGTAATTTTTTGTAACACTATGAAAGAGGTAAAAACAAGGACTGCAAAAATATTTATAGACGAAAATGATATTTTGCATTTTGTTATGGTAGAAAACGTGCATCTTGATTTCGATGATGCTATTGATAATGCGCTTGTAATAAAAAGATTAACTAATGGTGAACCATCGTTAAAATTAGTTGATACAAGAGTGAGTTGGACGATTGACAAAAAGGCACAAACATTTTTAAGAAGTAATGAAGTAAAAGAGAAAACAATTGCGCGGGCTGTTGTTAAAAATTCAGCTTTTGATGCGATGCTTGTAAATTTCTTTGCAGGATTAAGCAAACCGAAAGTACCAACCAAAATTTTTACAGATTATGATGAAGCGTACAAATGGTTACTCTCACTGAAGAGGGCTTAATTTAATTGAACTTCTATTACATCCCACAGTTTTATTCTTGCGCTTAATACTTTTTTCACTTCAGACGTAGATTCTTCCCATTTAATTGTGTCATTCCTGCAAAGACTTTCAGTCATTTCGTAAGGAATGGAAAATAACGGTTTGAATTGAGACACGTTTAAGATTGACAGTTAGCAACAGTAATTACGATAAATACTTACAATCAAATACTTAAAGGCTGTAGATACATTCTATAATTCTAAAAAATTGTTCGACTTCATTCCCGTTTGGGGTACTTTAGCGGAAAAGCTGTCATTTTTGGCGACTTTTTCGTTTTTAGACCCCCCGAAACCCTTGCTATTCCTCGTTAATACGTTAAGTACTTCATTTACCTCAGCGGTTCGACACCCATTATTTCCGAAAACTAGTTTTTTGTTGAATAATGAACCAGCTAGTATTCTTTTCCCCTCATAGTCACTTCCTAAAAACAATGAGTGTAAATTTGCTAATAACTCCAAACCAGTTTCTACATATCCAGTAATCGAATCGGTGTTAGTAGTTAAAACTTCTACATCATTATTTATAGCCATCAAATCGGAATTAAGTCGTGTTGCTATGTTATTAAATCTATCCGATGTTATTTCTTTTCTTATCAGCATATTTTCGGCCTCAATAATATTTCCTTTAATTTCTTGTTGCTTTTTTAATTTAATACTGAGTTGGTTTGTTTTGTCTCCATGATATTTTATCTCAGTATCTCTGAGAACATCTCCAAACAATTCCTTAATGTTACTGTTAATTTGAAGGTCTATTAATAATCTAGAAATAAAATCATGTGTTTGGTCAATAGATACACGGGTCTGACACTTATTACGACAATGGTAGTATCCATATCTTTTGCTTCTACCCTTTGACATGCTCCCTGTAACTTGTCTACATCACAACCAGAAAAGGTAAGTGTGGATACCGATAAAAGTAGCGACCGGATTAAAATTGTTAACTCAACGAATTTATTGCCAATAAGCAAGGATGGACTGCGAAAGGCAATACACAACAATAAGATTGTTTCAGAAGAACACTTGAAGGAGTGCATTGAAATAATGAGACAAGAGGATATTAATAATCCGATATAACTCCAATCAACGGTAAGCCCTTCCTACATTGGAGGGGCTGCCCCCGTTGAAATATTTCATTAGATATATTGCGTTTGAGTTACTTCGCTTATAAGTTCCAAAAAAAGTGAGTATATAAAACGCATATCGATATGCCTTCAAATTTTTTAGTGTACTTTTTCAATTCATATTGCGCAAACTTATGTATCTTTAAAGTACAGTTGGTTCTTCGTAACCGTTCGAAAAATTAATCGCAAAACGTTAGTCACAATGAAAAAACTAAAAACAATGAAAAAACAATTTTTCATCTCGACAATTTTGTCTCTGACTTTGACAGTCGGACACGGACAGACTATAGACCTTACGACAGGAGGCTCGGGTATAACAACAAATGTTCCCCAAAGTTTTAATGAATCGCGCGGAGCAGATGTAACGGTTTTATCATCGCCAATCGTTGTTTCTTCTATGACGTTAAAAAGATTTTGTACAGGTACTTCTGTAGATTCAGGTTATGTGAATGCACAACTTTTTGATAGCAATACACATGCACTGCTTTTTTCGCATGACACTATCGTACATCCAATGTATAATGGAACGGTTTCAATACCTGTATCTTTTACTCTTGCAGCTGGGCACTCCTACCGCATTACTTTTTCTTGTTATGGATTTGGCAACAATCACAACAGTGGTAGCGGATATATGTATCAACCGACTTTTCCATATTATGAAAGCAATAATCTTTTGAGAATTAATCAAGCGTGGGAAGGTTCTGTTGACAGTTTTCCGTCAAATACAAATATTTTTCTACCCTTTATAAGTTTAGGATATGGTGCAGCAAGCGTAAATGAATTTGAAAAGAATCTTACACTAAATATTTTTCCCAATCCTTTTTTCATGCAGACAACTCTGCAAACAGACAAAGTTTTCAAAAATGCTTCCCTGACTATTTGTAATTTGCAAGGGCAGACAGTAAAGCAAATAAATAATCTCTCTGGACACACAATTATTTTGCACCGAGACAACCTACCAATCGGATTATATTTCGTTCGACTAACTCAAGACGGTAAAACTTTTTCGTTCGACAAATTAATAATCACAGACAACTGACCGCTCGTCACAACAAAAGTACTGTGGCTAACATCGCATTGTCGTCAGTGGTGTAATAAAGTAGCGTGACTAAAACGTTTGCTAGCAAGCAATACCCAATGACGATTGACGTTTAAACCGAAACATTTTTTTATTATATTTACATTACGTAAGTCGACACATTGCGGTTTCAAAGCGCCACTGGTTTTGCTTGCAAACGTTATGTATAACACGCCCGACAAAAAACTGACATCTAACAATTGACGCCATGAAAAAACTTTTACTTCTTTTTTCCCTCGTTTGTTTTGGACAACTAAACGCTCAATGTACAGTTACCATAACTGGAAACACAAATATATGCGTTGGCTCATGTACAACTTTAACAGCAGGTGGCGCAACCTCATATCAATGGATGCCCAGTGGAGCAACTACTTCTACTATTTCAATTTGCCCTACGAATAATACAACTTATACAGTAGACGGCTATGGATCTGGCGGTTGCATATCAACACAGACAATAAGTGTTTCTGTTAATCCAAACCCTACAGCCACATTTACTTATGCACTGAGCTCGTGTTGTAATCAAGGATTTTTTACGGATAACAGTTCTATTACATCAGGAAATATTACTGTGTGGAATTGGACTTTCCATAGTGGGTATCCTTCATCTGCCACTAATCAGAATCCTGGCCCCATTTATTTAAATTATGGTCTTGACACGGTTTGTCTGACGGTTACTTCGTCACAAGGTTGTAAGGACAGTACTTGTATGTTAGTAAATGAAACTATTATGTCTATAGAAAAATTAAGTAATTCACTCTCTATTACAATTTATCCCAACCCAACAAGCGACCTGTTCTTCATTAACGCAAACACTACCGACAAACTAACTGTGGACTTGTTTGATGTAAACGGCAAGCACGTGTTCAGCACAAGCGTAAGTGACAAAGAAAATATTAATGTTACACCTTTAGACAACGGTGCGTATACGTTGACAATTAAAACGACAGACCGCGTAATAAATAAAAAGTTAGTTATACTTCGCTGACAAATTGCCCGGCACACGGCAGACCCGTGTACGACACTTGGTCGTTGTGTGAGCAGAACTGAGTGAGAGCACTTTCTTTTCATTTGAGGAATTCTTTGCATATACAGACGATAGATGGGAAGGTGGCCGCCTGTACGATTGGAATATCTACAAAATGAGATTGTTCCTCCTTTAACTATGAAAAAGTATGGTTAAATTTGTATCATGGATAATGCTTTCGGAATGAAAGAATTTTTCCCGGAAGTGTCCAATTAATCTATTTAAGCACAACCAACAGAGCATCGAGTGATGATTTACACTCTTGTTGATTTGGGTTAACCGCGCGTAATTGTCTTAACACTTTATCAATAGCATCATCCACTTCAGTCCACTTAGCACCATTCATTGGTTTAAGCCGGGATTGAGCATTATCCCATTCATATTCAATATCGGCTACCCGTGTTGTAGCTCCGGCAAGATTATTTGCAACTACCAGGGTTCGGGTGTCTTCCGTAATTTTAATAAATGCAGATAAATCTCCAAGTGGTGATAATCGGGCATTTTTAGCAGACGCGGCATTGGAAACAGGTTGTTCAATTTCTTTTTGAAGCGCATTGTGTCGCCAAAAATAGGCTGATCCACCTACAACTATAAATACGGCTACAGTTATAACTGTCTGCCAGATAAGTCCATTTCCTTCTGTATTTCCTTTTTCTTCAATACCCGGATTTGTAATAACATCCCGTTTAGAGAAAGTGAAATATAAAATTATACCTAAAATTCCAAAAAGAAATAACGCGCTCGTAACAGTTGCGCCTAAACCTAAGCCGCCAAATTTAGTTGGTTGAGAAAGCAAATCTCCGATTGAAGCTCCGAGTGGCCGTGTCATGATATAAATAATCCAAAAGGAAAGTACCGGGTTGAGTTTTAATTTTCTTGCCACCACCACAGAAATAATTACAACGCTAACAATAATGCCGGTTACTAAATAACCAAGCCCTAAACTTTCTGCCATCAAATCCCCCGACGCGGTACCTAAGGCAAACGTGAACAGAATTGTAAGCCAATAAAAAACTTCCCTGGTTTTAGTATAGATTGAATGAATAGAAAGTGTTTTCTCTTTTGCATACCAAAATGAAAAAGTTAATAATAAAAGGATGCTGAAAAAGATGGTACTTGTTTCCAGCGGAACATTCATTTTGTCAGTAAGATTATCGGTTACCAGTGTCCCGAAAACACTTATGAAAACCACTGTAATCCAATAAATAGCCGGAATATATTTTTTTGCCCTGAATTGAAAAAACAAAGCAATCATTAATAAGATTCCCATTGCCACCGACGTTCCCGTCAATCCAAAATTTAAATTCACATTCAAAAAATCTGCAAAAGTTTCTCCAACCGTAGTGCACAATACTTTTATAACCCAAAAGAAAAGTGTTACCTGCGGAACTTTATTGATTAATTGTTTTCCGGTATTTTTTATGCTTTCATCCATTGGTTCGCTTTATTATTTTGTCCGATAATTCTCTAAAGATAACTATAATAATTGCCCGAATGATTATTTTGAAATCTTGCTTATGTGTAAAAAGAGTTTGATTCGCATATCCTTTTTCGATCCGGCATATTTTAAATAACTCCGTCGGCCTTTAATTTATCTATAATCTGTTTCGCTAAAGCAGTGTAATCATCCGCACCTGAGTATGTTTCATTAAACGCCTGTACAACGGCTTTCCAATAAGGCCCTTTAGCACCGGGTACAGATAAACAAATGGTATATATACCACCGTTGTAATATGACCCATATTTACCGGATGCCAGAGTTGATTGTTCACGCTTGATACTCATTATAGCGTCAGGGCCGTACGCTTTTATCTGCAAATTAATATCATCATCATTTTCTAATGAATATACATTGGAGCGGATTTTAATAGTGTTTTTAATTCCGCTGCGGTTCAGGGCATCAGAAATACTTGCCGAAAAGGCCTTCATGAAGTCATTTTGATATGCGGATGAATTTATACCATACTGAAGAGATGAAACAGAATCCTTTACCAGTATATATACTTTGCCGGATTTGGATATGGCATCCGGGCTTTTTACAAATGCAACATTGTAGCTGGCACAACTGCATAAACTGATGCAGGTTGCAAAAATAAGGACTTGCCTGATGAACGTTTTCATAATATTGCTTTTTTATATGCAAGCAAGTGCAATGCCAAACAAATGTATGATGCGTTAAAATGTGTTAAGATTTATTTATCCTTACTTAACAGATTCAAAGTATTTATAAATGCTGTAAGGTCTATACAGGAAAAAGGTTGATTAGATAGCTTTATTTAGAGGTTGGGTCTTTTATTTACTTTGTGACCTTTCTTTACCGCGCGCAAAAAATCACAAACCTCTTTCTTTGTCCAGGTAAGAATGTACCACATCAATGGCATTATCAATTACATCGCTGAGTGCGCAAATAAAAGTACCGGGCTTGGCAATGCTGAAGGCGTGTTTTAAAGCTTCTACTTCTTTAGGAATATATTCGTAAGATTGTTTCGGATTTACTTCGTATATTCCTTCCACTAATAATTTCACAATTTCTTCGGCTTCTCTTCCGCGCAAAAATTTATCCTGGCGGATAATTATGTGATCAAACATTTCCGCGGATATTCTTCCTAAATCTCTGATGTCGTTATCGCGGCGATCGCCCGTTCCGGTTATAATTCCGATTTTTGCAGGAGAAACAACAGTTGATAAAAATTCTTTGATACCTCTGAATCCATCCGCGTTGTGCGCAAAATCAATCATCACTTTGTAATCTTTAAAATCAAAAATATTCATGCGGCCCGGCGTTTGCGCTGCCGACGGAATAAATGTTTCTAAACTCAAAGCAATGTCTTCTGTTTTAAAACCATAGGTATAAGTAGCAAGTGTAGCTGCCAAAACATTCTGAATCATGAATGAAACTCTTCCGCCAAATGTTAATGGAATATTTGTGACTTTACTTACCCGAAATTTCCAATCACCTTTTTTAATTGTGATAAATCCGTTTTCATAAAGAGCTGCAATGCCGCCTGTTTTACAATGTTCTTTAATAACCGGGTTATTTTCATCCATGCTGAAATAGGCAATGTGACAATCGGCTGTTTTAGCAATTCCCACACAATATTTATTATCGGCATTAAGCACGGCGTAACCATCGCGTTTAACGCTTTGCACGACAACGCCTTTTACTTTAGCCATATCTTCCAAAGTATTTATGTCGGATAAACCCATGTGGTCTTCCTGAATATTTGTAACAACGGCCACATCACATTGTCCAAAACCGAGCCCCGCCCGCAAAATTCCGCCGCGCGCGGTTTCTAAAACAGCAAATTCAACAGTAGGATCTTTTAAAATAAATTCTGCACTCACAGGCCCGGTAGTATCACCTTTGGTAAGCATGGAGTTACCTACATAAATTCCATCACTGGTGGTAAAACCAACTTTATATCCGTTGTTTTTTACAATGTGAGCAATTAACCGCGTTGTGGTTGTTTTTCCGTTTGTTCCTGTAATTGCGATAATGGGAATGCGGCAGGATTTTCCCGCGGGATACAACATATCAATTACAGGTGCTGCAACATTTCGCGGTAATCCTTTTGCTGGCGCCAAATGCATTCTGAACCCAGGTGCTGCATTTACTTCTAATACAACTCCGCCGTTAGTTTCCAAAGGCTCACTT
>Ga0210400_10000873_pt1 | contig 31288 bp, 26 predicted proteins | sample IncBWH26MmetaG_FD_155456 | JGI IMG/M metagenome (GOLD analysis project Ga0210400, IMG submission 155456) | Forest soil microbial communities from Barre Woods Harvard Forest LTER site, Petersham, Massachusetts, United States - Inc-BW-H-26-M | ecosystem: Environmental > Terrestrial > Soil >... | reverse complement strand
GCCTGAGAAAGGCTTCACGAACCGGAACGTGACTCACCCCGAATGATCGGGCGATCTCATCCTGACGCAAGGGCTCACCGGGCGCGAGCCGCCCGCTCACGATGTCACTACGCAGTCGCCCGACGACGAGATCGGGGGTTGACACTGGAAGTTTCATATAGATAATATATTATCTATTATTGCAGATTGCAAGCCAGAGGAAGAAGGCCATGAAACCTGGGTTTTTGTTCCTTACCGCGAGCTTTATGGTGCTTATCTCAGTCGAGCCACAGGCCGCACATGCCAATGGCGATCCACGAGTCGGAAAGCTCATAAGTCAATCGGGAGCTGCTCTTCACGTCGATGCCCTGCGTTCGATGAAGGTTATCCACGCAAAGGGCAGCATCGTAGTCACTGGTCTTTCCGGCAGTGGTGATGACTGGAATGAGATGGGCGGCATGCGGGAAGCAGCGCTTTTTTCAGCGCCGCCTCTCGGCGGAGGTAGCGGCTGGGATGGCGATGAGGACTGGAATCTCGACCAGACAGGACTGGTGATCGTGGACGGGAGCGTACTCGGGCGCTCCAGTGCCATCAACCAAGCATACGTTGGTAACTACGACCTCTGGACACCAAGTTACGGCGGCGCAACGATCATATGGGGCGGCTCGAAGAGCCAGGACGGCAAGAGCTACGACGTGCTCACCGTTACGCCGCCTAACTCCAGCGTGCCGATCGACGTTTGGTTCGATAAGGCAACTCACCTGCCGGTCACAGTGGTGCAAACAGCGGGGCCGGTGGTCACGACCATTACCAGGGCCGATTTCCGCCCGGTACAGGGCCTCATGATTCCCTATCGCGTGGATACGTCGAACATGAATGGCACCACCTCGTTTGCGGTGACGAGTGTCGAGGTGGATCCACCCGGCGGCGCCTCGCATCTCACGGCTCCAACGTCCTCACCGCATGATTTCTCGATCGCGAACCGCGCGACGCAGGCTTCCGTCCCGATCCAGATCTCGAAGAATCAGGTATGGCTCGACGTCATGCTCAACGGAAAGGGACCGTTCCATTTCGCTTTCGACACCGGCGGAGCGAACGTCATCGATCCGGCAGTCGCCAAGAAGCTTGGCGTGGCCAGCGGTGGATCGGCAGAGGTCACAGGCTCGGGCAGTGCAGCTGTTGCCTCTAGTTTCGCAGTGATCAAGAGGCTTCAAGTCGGGGATGCACTGGTCACGAATCAGGTCTTCATCGTGCTTCCGATCGCCAAGGGCTTCGGCATGTCCGCCGGAATGCCGATGGATGGGGTGATCGGCTACGAGGTGCTATCCCGCTTCTTGACGACCTTCGATTACGGGAATAAGAAGGTCGTGTTTCATATGCCGGGGTCGTATACGCCTCCGCCCGATGCGACCGTCGTACCGATTGCACTGTTCGGCACACTGCCGCAATTCGCATGCGGCATCGACGATGTGCCAGCGACGTGCACGCTCGATACCGGCGCGAGCAGTTCGCTCTCGTTCTACACGCCGTTCCTCGAGGCCCATCCGAGCGTCGTACCGACAAAGGTCACCGAGCCGGGAGTGAATGGGTTCGGCGTTGGCGGTCCCACTCATGGGAGGCTCGGCCGCGTGCAGACGCTTTCCTTCGGCGGACTGTCGCTTCACGATCTTGTCGGTGATTACCCGGCACGAGGGGAAGGAGGGTCTGACTTGCCCTTCTTTGGTGCCAATGTGGGCGGCGGAGTGTGGAAGCGCTTCACGATGACGCTGGACTACCATGGGCGCACCATGACACTGATGCCGAATGGGGATATCTCGGTACGCGACGAATGGGATCGCAGCGGTCTCTACCTCATCAATAAAGGCGCGATCACGGTCATCGATGTGCGCCCCGGTACACCGGCGGCGACGGCTGGACTGAAAACGGGTGACATCATCGTGTCGCTCAGCGGCTCGTCAAATCCGTCTCTGCTCGAAGTCAACGGCGCGTTCCGCGCGGCTCCCGGCACAGTGGTGCATCTCGTCATCAAGAGCAAAGATGGCGGCACGCACAACGTCGACCTTACGCTCGCCGATTACGTGTAGCAGGGTCAGATGGGGTCATGTAGGGCAGACACTAAAATGCTAGTTATTCGGGGCGAATTCGCCTAGTCGGAAGAAGAAGGTCTTACGTTATCAAATAATTTGCTGTTTTCACACAGCCTCGGCCGTTCGGAGACCTACGACTGAAAGGCGTGAGCCCGGGACTTCGGACACCGATGTATCCCTTAGCCTCGCGTTGCCCCACATACCGCGAAAATTCACACGCTAATCACACTTAGCATTAGCGTTCGCACGAAACCGCTTGCTTTCTAGTTCCGGCAGCGCCTTCCCCGTGGGTTCGATTCCCATCGCCCGCTCCATTCTCGTCTTAGATTCTTGATAGCAAGAAATCGACCGCGGCAATGATCTTATCCCGGTCAGATGCCAGATCTCCCGCGAAGGGACCAAGCTCGCGGGCAGGGATACCAGCGAGTTGCGGTGTGAGCATCAGGAATTCTTTCCCCTCGAACTTCAGGATTGGTGTCAACGTCCGCATCGAGCGCGCCAGGGCTGCGCTTGCCGGAGCTAGCGGAACCACAACACGTGTCGCCAACACTTCCAGCAGGTCAGATTGGATGTCCAGCAGCAGTGGAAAGCGCTTCCGCGACGCTGGATTGCGATTCCGATACAGAGCAAACTGCGGCATCAGAACGTGCGCAGACCGTCGCTGAACGTGGCCTGCTCCTCGACGTCGCGGTTATAGGCTTGAATCGCATTCTCGTTCTGCTCTAGCCACTCACGTTTACGAAGCTGCCGCAACTCATGCTCGACAGCCGCCTCGAGCGTTGCCGACAGATTGATCTCGCCCTTGCGCGCAGCCTGCAGCAGATCTGCAGAAATAGAAACATTGACCGCTTTCTTACTGCGGCGTGCGGTGGACATCTGGCGCTCCCATTTACAGGCGCATATAGCGTGCGCATACTCTATGCGCATTACGGATGCGCATCAAGAATTCGCGGAAATGCACAGTATTTCAAGTTCAGCTCGCGGCCGAAGAGACTGGTTCTCTAAGGAGCCAATCTGGCGCTTTTAAGACTGGGCGCGGAAAGCATCGGAAGTATCCGCCTTACGGCGAATTTTGATGACCAGGAAGGTACACAAGCGAACGGTCCGCTGCCAACATACTGGCGTTCGTCTCAGACCGGCCATAACGCGACATCCGAGGTACGAGCTTGATTGCACGTAAGCGGCCCTTCGTTGGCACAGCAGTGCATCCGCCCTCATAGCTTCCATCCTTTCCATAGCCGCTTCACTGGCCGCGGGCTTTGACGACTACACTTAGGTGCTTGATATGCCCTCACGGGCCTCGATTGCCGCCCGCACCCATGCAGGCAGTGGCGCCGACTTGCCGCTCGTGAGATCAACATGGACGTAGATCTCTTCAACCATGGCGCGCGCATCTTGTTCGCCAGCACCACGAAACTCGATACAGAGCGTCAGGCTCGAGCGTCCCAACTTCAGGGTGCGGACGGTCAGATCGATTTCCTCGTCGTAGCGAATAGGTGCTTTGTACTCGACTGTCGCCTTGGCGACATGGAATTCGGGCGTCTCGGGGCCGGACGCGAAGCTGATGCCCAGTCCCCTGAAATATTCTGTGATCGCGATATCAGCGTAGTCCAAATAACGGGCATTAAAGAGCACCGCCTGACTGTCAATCTCGCCGTAGCGCACGCGAACTCGGTGGCGGAAGGATCCCTGTAGTTTCTCAGATGCATCGGTTGTCATGGAACGGAATCTTAGACCAGATTTGCGACAGTATCTGGCAGGCGTTGCCCCCGATTTCTCTGGTGCGCAACCTGACTAAGGTCCACCTGCCCGGTAGCTGCCAGTCGCATCCGACAGCAGTGGGTCGACACGCGTCGCTGGGCGGCCAGCGTATCAGCGTCGGGCAGTAGCCGGCCACTTTGAGACATTCGCGGCCCGGGTTTGCTAGGCACAAAGCAGCCATCTGGAAACTTAGCGCAACGATTTGTCGAATTCCGGCCTGGCCGTTCGTCGATTGAGTGAATTGATTGAACGGAGGAGAAATCATGATAATCGGAAGCTATGAAGACTTTGCGATCGAACAGGAGAGAGACATGAAAAGGGCAATAGCCGCAATCGCGATCAACTGCTTCGCGCTGTTGCTTGCTGCGTTGGGCCCTGCAGGCCCCGCGATGGCGCAGGATGCTGCAACTGCGTATCCGAAAATGGCGCCGATTGAGGAATATTTCATGGGCCGCGCCGCGGAAATTGCGCTCGCCCGCAGCGCCGCTCCCGACTCCATCTCGCACGATGCCACAGTTATGGTTCTGACCCGTCACGGCTATGAAACCGCTGTCAAAGGCAAGAACGGCTGGGTCTGCCTCGTGGACCGCGGCTGGAGCGGCATGTTCGATTACCCCGAATTCTGGAATCCCAAAATCCGCGGCGCAGCTTGTGTCAATCCGCCGGTTGCCCGCTCCTTCTTGCCGTACGACTACAAACGCACCAATCTGATCTTGGCGGGACATTCCAAAGAGGAAGTCATCGCCGCAACCAAAGCCGCCATTGACAAGAAAGAACTACCAGCTCTTGAGTCCGGGATCTGCTACATGATGTCGAAGTCCGCTTACCTGGGCGATGGCGGCGATCACGACATGCCTCACCTGATGTTCTACGAGACCGCGAAAGACGGTACAGCCTGGGGCGCTAACCTTACCAACTCTCCGGTCATGGGCGTAAGTTATTGGTCGATGTCCACCGAGGCGTATCCTCAACTTAAAGCCTTCCCGCCGATATTCGTTTATTTGGTACCAGTCGGTAAATGGTCAGACGGCACCGCCGCGCCGCCCATGTAGCCTCGCTGGTTGAGCGGGCCCTATAGCTGCCAGTCGTGACCGGCGGAAGCGGGTCGACAGCGCAATTCGACAGCAACCGGAGGAGTTGTCTCACGTAGTCCTACGTTGTCGCTGATAACGCGAAAATTCGCACGCCAATCGCACGCAGCCGTCCAGGCTTCGCGAAATGCCGTGTTTTAGAGGTTTTCGAGGACTCAACGTTTGGGTTCGATTCCCATCGCCGCTCCAATCTAAGATTGTGTGTTCCCAGGCCCTCGGATGAATGGATTGCGGCCCAAGTCCATCAGCATGCGGGTTAGCAGATAGACGCGCGGAACAATGCTCGATAAGTCGGCGTAGTCGTCGACACCATGGGCGCCACCGCCAAGAATAGCGATGCCGTCGATGCAAGGCGTGCCGGTTTCCGCCGCGAAGGCGACATCGGCAGAGGAGCCAACCGCAACACCAGCCAGTTGGCGGCCAATCTCTGCATACAGCTTCTGTGCGCGTGCGAGCAAAGCTCCGGTAGTGGCAGAAGGCGGCCACGGTGGAAAATTCCGCGTCATGGACGCTTTCACCTGAACGCCTGGGACGACCGTGTCGCGGGCAAGCATTGCCAGACCTGTCTCCACGCGATCGAACTCCTGCGGCGTGAAGGCGCGAACGTCCGCACTGATGATCGCGTGGTCAGGGATCACGTTGATTGCATTCCCACCATGGATCAGTGTTACGTTGACCGTGGTCTCCTTTGCAGAATCCGCCAGAGATCCGAGCTGGAGCGCCTGGTGGGACGCTTCGACAATGGCATTGCGACCTTTTTCCGGTTCCAGTCCCGCGTGCGCCGCACGGCCAATAATTTCAACGGTGATGGCAGCCGAGCCTTTGCGGGTGACTTCGAGTCCGTCGGGCGGCACGCCGCGTTCTAAGTTAATGACAACGTCGCTCTCCTTCGCCTTGACGCGAATCAGGTCACGCGTGCCGACAGATCCCGTCTCCTCATTCGAGTTGAGAATCAAAGTGATCCGAGCGTAGTCACGATAACTGAGCTCGTGCAGGACACGTAGCGCGCACACTGCGCTGACGATTCCGTTCTTGTCATCGCCTGCACCTGGACCGATGCCATGGTCGCCGACAACTCTGTAAGGTCGCTGCGCCACCGTGCCGCGCGGGAATACCGTATCCATGTGGGCGAGCAGCAGAATTCGACCCTTGCCCGTGCCGGTCAGCGTAGCGGCAACATTGTCAGCAACGCCGGGCGCGGTAGCCGGCACGCTTTCGACTTTGGCGCCAAGGCTTTCGAGTTCAATCCTCAAAATCGCGCCCATGGCGGCCACGCCCGCAACATCGCTGGTGCCCGAGTCAATCTGCACGAGCTGCTGCAAGAGTGCCCGCGCCTTCGGTTCGCATGTCTTGGCGGCTGCGAGGACCCGGGCGTCGGCTCGAGCGTAAGACGGCAAGATCGAACTGACCGAAATAATCGCGAGGATGGCAGGAAGGGCTACCTGCGCCCGGCGCAATTTGCGAGTGAAACTCATTGGGCTCCTCTTAGCCCAAGCTCGCGCCGCGGCGGAATGAGCGATTGCCAGATTTGGAGTTCAAAGACGATCAGCCAGCGAAGAATACTCTAAGTGCCGCTCAGTTTTGGGAGAATGCTGATGAGTCTCGAACGGGTTGGGAAATCGAAGCGGAAGCAGTAGTTGTCTCAGGTCCGTTTCACGGCTGCGTATTTGTGCGCCAATCTACCAAATACCCGGATGGACGAGCCAAAGCGGTTGCCTTACAATATTACTAATCGTAAGAACGGGTGCAAACCAATATGGCGTTCGCAACAATTACCAGTAAAGGTCAGACGACTATCCCCAAAGAAGTGCGGGCCGCTGCGAATCTCAAGTCCGGCGATCGAATTCATTTCACGGTTCTTGAGGATGGCACGATTATTGTGCGTGCGAAGAACAGAAGCATTAGAGACATTTCTTTTAAGCCCCCGGGCGGTAAGCGTGTATCAATCGCCCAGATGACGCGCTAGCCGTAGTTTGATGCTCGGCATCGACACAAATGTGGTCATCCGACTGGTCATTTCGGACGATGCAGAACAAACGCGCCGTGCGCGCACGCTGATAGATCAAGCGCTCGGTCGTGATGAACCGGTGCTGGTGTCGCTGCTGGTGCTGCTCGAGTCGGAATGGGTCCTGCGCAGCCGTTATGGATTCAATCGTGAAGCCCTCCTGAGAATATTCCGCGCACTGCTTGAGGCGCGCGAGCTTACATTTGAAGATGAGCCGGCACTGGAAGAAGCGCTGTTTCGTTGGAAGGATAGCGCATGCGGTTTTTCGGATTGCCTCATTACAGCTCACAATCGGCAGATGGGATGCCGCGCGACGGCTACCTTCGATGGCAAAGCGGCCCGGCTGCCAGGTACCGTATTGGTTTAGTGGGAGGGTGACGCATGTCGCCCGATCCGGTATTCCACACCGCAAAACTTATGCCCTGTTCAACCAACCGCCGGTAAAGCCTGCTCGCTGCAATCCGCGCACCAGAGTGGGCACTTTGCGGGTGGCGTTCCAGATGATCCCCGTTTTGTAATTCGCGATCATGCCTAGAATCGGCCCCTGATTGTCGCTGAGGTAATCACTGTCAACCCAGCCTAAGCGCGCATCAACGCCGCCTGACCTAAGGCTGACATGGGTATCGTGGAAGCTAGGGTTGAACGAATCGAAAAAACCGTACTTGCCGTAAAGACGCCCACCTTGGAAATTGTGTAAGGCTCGGGTCGCCGGGATGCAAATCTCGGGTGCAAAGGGAATCGAGGCTACCACGGCGGTGGGGGCAAGGGTGCCGTGGTCTTCCTCATCGGGCATGCCCTTCGGCCCATAGGCTGCATAGCCATAAAATCGCGTCGGCGTGCCTTTGAAATTAATGACTAAATCACCTGGTCCATCGCAGGCGGTCAGGCCCCAGATGTCTTTGGAGTAACCATCCCAGCCCATGGGGTTGGCAATGGCATAGTTGCGCTGCGCATAGGTGGCGCGGTGGGAATTCTCGAAGTAGTCAAACCCGGCTGCGCGCATGGTCGCGTCATAGATGCCGCGATAGTCTACCCACACCGCCGCGTATTGATGTGCAAAGTGCGGCGCAAAGGAGAGGTAGAGGTTCGCACCTTCTCCGCGCCAATATCTTGGGAAGGGCGCAGTCCATGCCTCGTACGCGCCATTCTTGGCCGGGTGAGACGGTGAGCCAAGCGCGAGGAAATAGAGCGCCATGCCCTCGTTATAGCCATCCCAATTTCGCTCAATGAAGCCGCTCTCCGGGGACCAGCCCATCGAGATGCCCTTGCCGCCCTTGCTATTGGCCTGCATCCAATCCCATTCAGTGCGATCCAGCAGACGCTGGACGAGTGCGCGAATTTCTTTCTCCTTCTCGTCCTCCTGATCGAACCAGCCTTGCGCAAACGCCATGCCCATTTGCAGCCAGCAGGTATCAACTGTTGAAAGTTCCCAATTTGGCAACCGTAGTCCGGTTTCCATATCGATAAGGTGGTAATAGAAGCCACGATAGCCCGCGGTGCCAGACCGTTGTTCGCCCTGCGGCAATTGCTCAAAGAACCGGAGCGTCCGCAGCGTGATGTCTCGTGCCTGATCGCGGGTGATCCAACCCCGCTCAACTCCAATGGGCCACGCGGTTAGAGCGAAGCCTGTCCCCGTGATGCTGCAAGAGGACGGCGTCGACCAGCGATCCGCCATCAGGCCGTTGCTATGGTTCGTTCGCTCCCAGTAAAAGTTAAAAGTGCGACGCTCAATATCGGTGAGCAACTCGGAATCCGATACACGCGCGGTGATGGCCTTCGCCCATATAGGACTACAAGCGCCGGCGGCAGCAGCGCTGAGGAAATTGCGGCGGGTCAGTACCATCAGTTCTTCCTTGAAATGTGAACAGCTCCCATTGGGTGGTCCACCTTCAATGTTAGCCGAGATGTTCCAAGAGGGGGCACAGCGTTTCCGGTTGCGCGGATACGGCAGGAGATTCATAAAGGGGGGAGCGCAATCGAAGCGGTCTTACCCTTGGTGGAAACGTAATGGTCCAACGAGGGATCGAGTCCCACTGCAGTCGTAATGTCGCTGACTGCATTAGGTGAGTCGCCAAGGTCTCCGAAGGCCGCGCCACGGAAGAAATAGGCCCGAGCCAGCTTCGGATCAAGTCGGATCGCTTCGTCTTCGTCTTTTACAGCACTTGCGTAGTCACGAAGCAGTATGCACGCATACCCTCGTTCGCTCCACAACGAAGCTGTTTTCGGCTGCAAACGGAGCGCCTCTGAAAAATCCGCGAGTGCGCCGCTGAAATTCTTTTGCGTCAGGTAGATTATCGCGCGCCGACGCAGCGCCGGGACGAGCCTAGGATTGAGCTTCAAGGCGGTGTCGAAATCAGCCAGGGCCGCATCGACATCAGTTTGCGCTGCATAGAAAACCCCACGATAGTAGTAAGGCTGCGCTTCTTTGGGAGCCATTTTGACGGCTGTATTGTAGTCGTCGAGGGCATGCTGCTTATCGCCTTGGGCAACATAAGCCAAGGCGCGATTCACAAACAAATAGAAGCGCTCGTGGCCCTGAAGTAAATTGCGGTCCAGCAACTCGGTGCATGCCTGAATGGCCATGGGCGGCGCGCTCTCCCCGTCGCGATTGATGCACTTTGCGATCACGACACGCTCGTCCCTCGCGAGCTGAGACTGACATATCACTATGCCCGCCCAGTCCATTACTCCTGGACCTGTTGTACCATTTGTCGCGTAGCACTTTGTGAATTGATCCGGTGCAAGCTTTGGCAGAGTTGGCTCGTTGCGCGGCACGTTGCCGGTGACTGTAACTGACGGTGTGCTCGTTGCGGGTGTCGCCGCTGTCGCACTGGCGCCGGGCGGAGTTGCGCTGTCTCCGGGCGGGTTGCCTGGTGACTGAGTGCTCTGAGTGGAATTGTCTACATGAGCGCCCGCCGCCATTCCGACGAGGAAAAAAGCTGAGAGTTGCCATGAGAATAATTGCCGCATGGTCTGCACCCCCAGAACCAGCTAGTTTGCGAGTGGGTCAGTCCTGGCCAAGACCCACAGGATCGATCCACCATAGCCCAGTTTAGACGCTGAAACATTAACCAAACCTGGGTGATTTATTAACGCATCGGCACGGTCTCTCCCAACAAGCGCGATTTTCGAGCGGCCGCGACACGTGACCATGCTCCTCTAAAGTAACATCTGTCCAATCAGCACTGTGTTCAGGAGCACTATCAGGACCGTCGCTGCGATCGCCGCAAACGCTGTTCTTTTGCCCGTGGCGAAGTCCCCCATCACTGATTTTCGCGCAGATAGAACGACGAGCGCGGCCATGGGCAGAGGCAAGACAAAGCTTAAAACAAGCTGGCTCAGAATCATCGCGGTCATCGTATTGAAACTGAGCGCAACGACAAAGGCCGGTACCATCGTGATCAGGCGGCGCGCCCAGACCGGAATAGTGAATCCGACAAACCCCTGCATGATCACCTGACCCGCCATCGTGCCGACCACGGAACTGGAGATTCCGGACGCCATCAATCCGACCAGAAATACGCCCGCCGCGCCGATGCCGAGCGCCGGAATCAGTGCGTGGTATGCGACGCCCAGGTCCGTGACACCCGACGTCGACTTGCCGAATACGGACGACGACATCATCACCATCGCGAGGTTGACGAAGCCGGCGAAGCCGAGTGCGAGGGCGACCTCCCGGTTAGAGAAGCGCAACAGGCTGCGGCGTTCATGGTCGTTGCGCGCGGCAGTCCTGCCCTGGGTCAGTCCCGAATGCAGATACAGCGTGTGCGGCATGATCGTCGCGCCGACGATTCCGACGGCGAGCGTGACAGCAGTCCGGCCATGTAATTCCGGAATGAGGGTGTGGAAGAGCGCGGCGCGCCAATCCGGCGGCGCGACTACGAGCTCACACAGATAGCTGAGGCCGATGATGCCGACAAGCCCGGCGATCACCAGCTCGAGCGGACGGAAACCTCTTTTGTCGAGTTGCAGGATTGCAAAGGTCACGATTCCGGTAACCGTCAAACCACACAGCAAGGAGACGTGAAACAGCAAGGAGACGCCAAGAGCGCCGCCGAGGAATTCCGCAATGTCAGTCGCCATCGCGGCGATTTCTGATGCTATCCACATGCCGATCACGACGGGTCTCGAGAACTGCTCCCTGCAGAGTTGCGCCAGATTGCGTCCCGTGACGATGCCCAATTTGGCGGACATCGCCTGGAATAGCATTGCCACCAAGCTTGCCGCCAGCACGACCCACAGCAACTCGTAGCCGTAGGTGGAGCCGGCCTGGATATTGGTGGCAAAGTTGCCCGGGTCCATATAGCCGACGGATGCAATGATTGCGGGCCCGGCGAGGGGGAGGAACGCGCGGAGGCCCTTGCGGCGTCCGTCGAGGGCGTCGCGAGCCGCGAGCTCGGTCCGCAGCGTCGTCAGACCCAGAGAAATCGCAGACTCATTCACGGGCGGCGTCATAAGCGCGAATTAAAGCGGTCAACGGCGGTGCGCTTAGAGCGGCACGATGTCCGGGCGACTCTTTGGGAACCGCGCGAGCGTTTCACGGCTGATATTCAGATGCTGCATCACCAGATCTGGCGGAACGTGGGTCAGCCAGTCAGACAGCGAGACTTCAGCATAGTGGTCGGACTTGAACAGCTCCAGGAACACCAGATCGGTGTTGCCTGTGTTCTGCACATAGTGGCCGAGGCTCTTTTTTACGTAGCCGATGTCGCCGGGACGGAAGTCTGCGGTCATCGCCCTCGGGCCCGTGTCGAACACGGTCATCCGGGCGTTGCCCTTGATGTAGTACTGCCACTCGTCGGCGTTTGGATGCCAGTGCAGTTCACGCATGCCGCCCGGCTTGACCGTCACCAGCGCGGCAGCAACGGTCTTTGACACATTGAAATTGCGGCTGTCCGCGATTTGCACGAACCCGCCCTTGGTCTGCCGGGTTGGTGCCAGACCGTTCAGCGAGAAGATGAACGGATGGGTCGGTGTGCCGTTGGCCGACTTCACCGCGCGCTCATCGGCGGCCAGCGGACCCGGGTCCTTGCCCTGGAAGATCCATAGCTGATCGAGCGGAATATTATTGAACGAGCTGGGCGGCACGCCGAAGTTCGCGGCGAGCACGTCCGGCGGCGTGTGCGCAATCCAGTCCGTTAGCATCAAGGTGTTGAATTCCGTCGACTTGCCGTTATCGAACGCGAGCAAGAATTCGGCGCCGGTCGGGCCCAGCCCCTGCAACGAATGCGGCAGGCCTGGCGGGAAGTACCACAGGTCGCCGGTCTTCACGTCGCCCACCTGCGGGCGACCTTCTTCGTCGAGGATGGTAATCCGGCATTTGCCCTCGAGCATGATGGCCCACTCGGCCTGCTGGTGCCAATGCAGTTCACGGATACCGTTCTCGGCGAGCCGCATATTGACCCCCGCGATATCCTCCGAGATCGCGAAGTCGGCCTGCGTCACTTCGCGCGCCCATCCGCCGTTTTGATAGCGCTTGTGCGCGTTGTTGAACGATGCCCAGAACTGCGGCATGCCATTGACGTCGGTAGCCGGCGGATCCTGGAAAGATGGGAACTGGCCCGCAAGTGCCGGATTTTGCGGGCCCGGGTCATCCAGGCTCGTGCGGTTTTTTCCGTTGATCCTGCCTTCTGCCGGAGAGTCTGGGTTGCCAAACGTGGCCGCCGGCGCGGCAGCGGCTACGCCGAGGGCTGCAGCCGAAGCCGCGGCGCCTAATAGGACTTCGCGTCGTGACAAGTTACTCATCGAATGTCTCACTGATAGTTACATTGCCCATGGTTAGACTTGCGGTCCGCCATTTCCGCGTCGTTTCAGCGCACTTGCCGATAGTTACGATTGCAACAAGTCGATCGAGCGATTGTGCGCCGCAAAGCTAGCGGCGGCGCCGTGCGCTCGGGTCACCAGCAGCCGCGCATCGAGCCTAAGGCGGCTGTCGTCGTTGAAATTCGGATTTGTCGAATTCCGATCCCGCAGTTCGTCGTACTCGTGACTGACGCGTAAACCAAGGAGGCCTGAATGATTGTTGTCTTCGGCGAGGGAAGGGGATTTCGAGTCGTCTGGCTGCTGGAGGAGATGGGGCTCGCCTACCGGCTGAGGTCGGTGGACCTACTGGCCGGGGTGGAGAAAGACCCGGAGTTTTTGGCGATCAATCCCGGGGGGTTCATACCTGCAATACAGGACGGCGACGTCACCATGGTTGAGTCGATTGCAATCATGGAGTATCTGCTCGCTCGCTATGGACCAACGCCGCTCGCGCCGGAGTCGCACGATGCCGCCTTCCCTAGCTACCAACAGTTCCTTCATCTCGGGGAAGCCGGCCTCGCAGTTCCCATTAACTATGTCAGCAGCGCCCGCAATTTTGCGCCCGAGGCCGATCGGCACAACTGGAGCGCCCGCGACGCGATGGAAACGTTTGAGAGCCGATTGAGGCTGGTGACGCGACAGCTCAAGCACACGCCCTATCTTGCCGGTCAGAGGTTCACGGCAGCGGACATTTCGGTGACCTACGCCTTAATGTTGGCTCGAAGGAACGGCGGAGTCGAACTCGGCGAAGCAGAACAGGCCTACATGGTCCGCACCGGTGAACGTGAAGCCTACAAGCGGGCTCTGCAATCATGTCAATCCACAAAGGCATGGCTGGCTCGGGCATCCGGCGTGTGACTCTTGGCCGTCTGCCTGCCGAATCGCTGCGCGACGTGGAGGCGGGGATAAGGCTGGTGCTGGCGTTATAAGCTCAGCTCGTCGTCGCTAGTCCTAAGTTGAAACCTAAACCCCCGAGAAATATGGTGGCCATTTCGGCTGGGCTTTTAGAGCGGCCTCGTCGATCGCAGCCAGGACCTCGGTGGGCAACGGACCTTCGGTCACGGCGTTAAGATTGTGGCGCAGATGCTCCAACGACGATGCGCCGATGATAATGCCGTCATTGCGCTCGGCGTTTAGCTGGGAGTGATGAATCAGCCAGCGCAGCGCCACGGAGATAGCCTCTAGTCCATGGCCTTCGCACGATCGATGAATTTCGGACAAAGCATCGAAATAGGCGTCGTTCCAATAGCGATTACGATAGAACTTGCCTTGAGCGGTTGAGCTGTCGAAACGGGAGCCGGCGGCCATCGCAGCGCTGCCGGCAAAATTCTTAGCAAAGGCACCGCCGGCCAGCGGATTGTAAGCATGGAAGCGGACGCCATAGTTGTCGAGGCATTTGAACAGTTCCGGTTCAACGGCACGCGTGATCGCGTTGTACAGACCCTCATAAACGCTCGGCCTTATCCATCCATGGCGCGCGGCTATTTCCCAAACCTGCGCTACTTGCCACGCGCTGAAATTGCTGACACCGAACTCCTCAAACAGGCCCTCGTCATGAAGTTCCCGGACGGCCGACAGCGTCGATTCGATCGGCGTGGCGCTGTCAGGCGTCACCAAATAGAGGATCTTCACCTTGTCGGTCTTCAGGCGCGCCAGGGAATCCTTGAAGACTCGCTTCACGTTCTCAGGTTCGTGGCCGTGAGCGTTTCCAACGTGGCCGGGAGTGTTTCCAGAATGAATCCGCGTGGCGATGCCGAAACGTTCAGCGGCGCGCAGATCACCCAACATCTGCTCGCACGTTCCATCGCCATAGACAGAGCACGTGTCGAGCTGGTCGTGGCCAAATTCCAGCACGGCGTCAAGCATTGAGTCTGCGGTCGCAGCGTCATGAACCCGGGCTCCGTACCCGCGGTAGCCAAGCGTCATGGTGCCGAAAATGATGTTGGTGATGGGTGCCTTCGGCATTCCGAACTCCTTGCGTCATTGAGTATGGCTACGCTAACTGATTTTGATAGCGGCGATAATCGGGATAAACTGACATGCGGAATCTAGAGAATCGCGATAATGTACAAGAGCGGATTGGTGGAACTTGAGGCAGTGGTCGCCATCGCCAGGCACGGAAGCTTCCGTGCGGCGGCCCTCGATCTGGACATGTCGCCGACGGCGATCGGCAATGCCGTTGCCAGTCTCGAGAAGCGCCTTGGCGTTCGCCTCTTCAACCGCACGACGCGTCACGTCGCCCTGACGAGCGCTGGCCGCGAGTACGTCGAGGCCATCGCGCCGCCGCTATCGGATATCCGCAATGCCACTCAGACGGTCGCTAATCACGGCCACAAGCCCACCGGCTTGCTACGGTTCAGTTGCTCGCTGGCCGGTGGGCGCCAGCTACTGGTGCCCTTCGTCCTCGAGTATCGTCGTCGCTACAACGAGATGAAGGTCGAAATCGTCACCGAGGGGCGGCTGATAGACATCATCAAGGAGGGGTTCGACGCCGGAGTGCGTCTGGCTGAGGCGGTTCCGCTCGACATGATCGCGATTCCCCTGGTTCCTTATGCACGGCATGTTGTGGTTGGGGCGCCAAGCTATTTCGCAAAAAGGCCGCAACCCACCGCGCCGGCCGAGCTCAAGGCTCATGAATGCATCCGCACTCGCTATCCCGGGGGCGCTCTCTACCGCTGGGAGTTTGAACGTCGCGGCAAAGTTTTGAGGATCGATGTACCTGGGTCCCTCACACTCGATGAGCCCGACATGATCGCGCAGGCGAGCAGGGCAGGTCTCGGCCTTGCCTATGTAAACGAGTCGATCGTTGCTGACGACATTGCTTCAGGCAGGCTGGTTGAAGTTCTAAACGAGTGGACGCCTTCGTATCCCGGATATTGCCTCTATTATCCAGGACGCCGCCACATGGCTGCGAGCTTGCGCGCCTTCATCGATCTGGCCCAGAAGATTGTCTCGCGGAATCGCGCGACGGCGTCTTGATGGATGTCGGACGGGCGGTCCGGCACGTGTCAGTGCCCGTGAACGTGAGTTTGCTTCCGACCGCGCTCGCTGATGCGCCGTCTAATGTCAAATGCGCCCCCAGCATCGCGAACCCTCAAGATACGGCGGTTCGCCGCCACCTGGCGAACCCGCCTGCGCGCTAGGCCAATCTCATTTCTGGGACAAGAGCGCGCGCGCGTCCTGCAGCTCGGGTCGATCTCCATCGGTTTGGCTGCAGATGGTCAGCAGTTTGGTGTAGTAGCTTTTCGCTTTCTCGCTGTCACCGGACAGCTTCGCCGCACGGGCGGCACCTGACATCGCGTTGAAGCGGTTGGGGGCTGTGCGCAGCGTGGTTTCGAATTCAATCGTCGCCTTTGCGGGCTGCTTGAGTGCGAGCAACATCTCCCCCAGAAGTTCACGAGCCGGCAGAATGACTCCCGGAGTGACGTTGTGCTTGTCGGTCCTGTCTTCGTGGTCGGCGGCGGAACGCATCTGTTGCAGGGCATCCTCGGGTTTGCCCTCCGCAAGGGTTATCCAGGCAGCGGCGCTCTCGCGCTGGATGTTCACCTGGTCGGCCCAGTAATTGTTGTTCTCCTGGGTCAGAAGGGCCTCGATCGCCGCAAGGTCCTGCAGGTCCTTTTGAGCGGCTTCGAGGTCGCCGGTGTGAGAAGCGCCAAGAGCGCGGGCGAAATGCAGGTTCGCTTCCGTCCAGGCATAGCGTTGGCGCGGAAACGTGTTCGCAGGCACCGGAAGCGCGGCTGCTTCCGACCACCGATGTCTCTCAACAGCGTAGCGTGCGGGCGAAGTACTCGTGGCGTAGAGCCAGTTCATGTACTGAGGGTCGTCTGCCCGGCCGCGCAGCACCGCCTTGAGCGCGTTTCTTGCCTCGGCGTCTCGCCCTTCCTGCAGGTATGCGTAGATCAGGTAATCCTTGGCGTGCAGTTCGTTACCCGGTGCGTTGTTCCTCTCGGCCGATGCTGCCGAAGCCAGATTGGATTTAATTGACTCGTCCCACAGGCCAAGCCGGGTGAAGATGTGCGACGGCATGTGCAGCGCGTGCGGTGAGTCCGGCGCGATCCGGGCGTAGCGACGCGCCGCCGCCAAAGCCCTGTCCGCCAGCGGTGGGTAGTCGTATGCGTGGATGATGTAGTGGGCCACTCCCGGGTGCTCTGGCTGCTCGACAAAAATCGGCTCGAGAATTGAACCAGCCTTTCTTTGGTTCACGTACGTCTTGTCGGTGGGAGGCGCGGTCGCGAGCAAAGCCAGCGCATAAAAAACAGCCGCTTCGCGGTCATCGTTATAGTGCGTCTGCAGTTGCTCCATGGCCTTCTCATAGGCCAGGGCACGGCTGCGATGATCAACTTTGTCGCTGTCCACGTAAAACGTCTCGATGGCGCCGATATAGTCGCGTTCGCGCTGCGTCTTGGCGCCGGCGGACCGTGCTTTCTCCACGGCCGCCATACCTGCCTTCAGATCCGCCGGACCGGGTGCTTCCCAGATGGGATGGTAGTAGGTCATGGCAATTCCCCAGTAGGCCATGCCGCAGCCAGGATCTTTCTCAGCCACGCGAGCAAAGGTGTCGCTGGCTTTCTCGTACCAAAAAGAATGCAGCATGGCGACGGCACTGCTGAATTGCGGCCGCACGGCCGGGTCGCAGGAGACCGGAAAATTCACTTTGCCAAGTTTGTTAGGGTCGCCCGCGGGGTGCTCATGCTCATGCTGCGCGACAGCCGGCGCGACGAATGCCGCAAAGAAGGTCATCAGCACCATGGAAGAGGAAAACAAGGCAAGGCTTTTCACTTGATTCTCCCTTAGATCCGACCGGATGCTGCTGGTGGGCATCACATGTTTTTAGAACTCAACCTCCTGACCACCTCTTCTTGTCCGCCCTTGCAGGAAACCCAGCGTTTCCAGTGACCGTTGGTTAGCTCATCGACGAGGGCCCGCGCGACGATGCAGTAATTCTGGAATGTGGTCGATCCGTCCTCCGCGTGCCAGCGCACGCCCCGGGCGCCGTCGTAAAGCAGCTCGGCCTGCCGATTGCGTTCGACGCCCTTCGTGCCGCTCAGCTTTTTATCGATCGTATGCGCCACGGATCCGCCGGTCATGGCGAGACCCAAATGCATCGGGACCGGCGACAGGGTATCAACGGCCGTTGTGGTGACCGCCGCCGTCTTTCTCGCCAGTTTTTTCGTCTTTTGCGAGATGGCGTAGCCGACGACTTCCAGACAGTTTTTGCAGCTGCAGGTCACGCGGTTGTTGGTGAGGTCCGACTGAATCCCCTTCAGGCCGTCGATGTGAACCGCGGTCGAGGTCGCGGCCACGGCATCCCTCGATGCCAGGCCCGCACCTGCCACGAGCGAAGTGGCGTGAGCCACCCCGGGTGCGAGGACCTTGCCCACGTTGGCGATGGTAGCCACCGCGGAGGTGGCCAGCCCGGCCGCGGCCTTCAATCCCTTCTTCATCGAGGCGACGGTCGTTTCCTCGATTCCGAGCTTGCCCAGCAAGGTGTGGTCCTCCTCGATGACGTTGCAGCGGTACTTTTCGTAGTTCATTGGGCTCCCTCGATTCTGTAACCACTTTGCCGATGCGATGCGACGGGGCGTAGTCTAGCATCGCGGCTCGCACTCAACGAAAGGGGGGAAAGCATGACAAAGCAAAGGCACATCCCGGCGCTCGTGACGGGAGCCGGTCTCATGGCTGCATGTCTAGCCGCGGCGCCCGTGGCGGCCTCCGATCAAGGGGGCTGGCCGGCCAGCAAGGCTGGCGCTCCCACGCCGAAGGTCGCGGGTATGCCGGCAGCGCTGGCAAAAAACCTGGCCAACTTCGACGACCTCGACTTCCATGTCTACACCGGCCAGCAGTGGGAAAACCTTCACAAGAGTCATGCACAAGACATCGTGGTGCATTACCCGGATGGCCACACGACCACGGGAATTCCCGATCACATCAAGGAGCTGAAGTTCATGTGGACGTTTGCTCCGGATAACCGCATCACCGAGCATCCGCTGCGATTCGGCACGGCGGACGCCGAATGGACCGCTGTCATGGGATATCTCGACGGCACTTTTACCAAGCCGATGGCTCTAGCGGATGGCACCGTCATTCAGCCGACGGGAAAGGCTTACCATCTGCCGATGGCGACCCTGGGACATTGGAACAAGCAGGGCGTCATGGCCGAGGAATATCTGTTCTGGGATAACGCCACGCTGATGAAGCAGATCGGTGTCGGCAAATAACGGTACCGCCACTCACGGATGGGATGGGTCATCCTTTTCGAAGCGGGTATCGCTCGGCCCGGTTCCGGTTATGAAAACCGTCGCGGGCTGGTCACCCGTGAACGCGAAGTGCGGCGTGTTAGCGGGTTCTGTATAGAACGCGCCCTGAGTAAGCACGCTCGTTTGCGCGTCGTCGGCCTGTCTGCCGTATCCAAAGTGCCATTCGCCCGAGACAACCATTGCAAGCCGATTGTCGCGGTGGGAGTGTGCCGCGATGTGAGTATGCGCCGGTATCTTAAGCTCGATGGCATAAGGGCCAGCCTTGGCCGGATCGCCGGACAGCACGATGGTCTGAATTCCACCGACTCCCGATGTTCCGGCACCCGCACCGCTTCGCGCCAGGGCGCCAATCTCGGCAACACCGAGAGCGCGGGAGTTTATGGAGCTGTCGGCGGCCAGGAAATCCACAATGGCTGAAACGGTCGCTTTGGGCTGCTCTTCCATCAGCCAGTGACCTGACGCCGTGACGACGACCTCACGAACATTGTCGGCCGCAAACCTCATGATGTAGGCCATGGTCGAACCGAGGGAATGATCGCCTCCGACCGCCAACACGGGCATTTGCAGCCGGCCGCGTCCAACGGCGGCCTTGTTGTCGATCACGTCCCGATCGAAGGCTGCAAACTGGGCGAAGCCCGCGTGCATGTGACCCGGCTTTGCATAGAGTTGCGCATAATGCGCGCGCGAGGCCTCGTCGAACTTTGCAGGGTCCGCGGCAAAGTCATTCCAGAAGCGATCGAGATAGATGCGCTCGCGGCCTGCGACCAGCCTCTCCATGTCGGCTCCGCCAAACCTGAAATGCCAGAGCAGAGGGCTTTTCAAAATATCGTCCCATGGACCAACCCCAGGGACGGGCGCGTCCATCATCACCAGCTTTGTGGTGCGCTCCGGATACCGCTCAGCAAATGCAAAAGCGACCATATTGCCGATGTCATGTCCGACAATTCCCGCGCTTGCGACATGCAGCGTGTCCAGAACCTCCGCGATGTCCTTGGCTTGATTCATTTTCTCAAAACCATGATCGGCAACTGCCGACAGACCCATGCCGCGAAGATCCGGCACAATCACCGTATGCTCGGCGGCGAGCGAGGCGGCAAGCGGCGCCCACATATCGCCGGTGTCTCCAAAGCCATGCAGCAGGACCACGGCAGGCCCCGTTCCTCCAATCCGGACATGCAGCGTTGTTCCGTTGGCGCGGATCTCTTGAACGCTGAAACTGCTCGGGTAAGACTGGATGTTTGCTGCCGCGGGCAGCGCTGCGATGGACAGCAAGAAGGCAAAGGAACCGGGCGTTTTCCAAGGCATGTACCCCTCCTCGAATCGTTGGTCTTCGCGAGAGCACTGCTCGCTGACGCCGTGGCATAGAATGCATCGCATGACTCGTTCTATACCGATCGGTACTGAAATATTGACAACCTCGAAGTGGGATGTCAACCAAATTATGCACCGACCGGTCCGAAATCCTTGAAGAGGAGCAGGCTGGCATGATTGGTCGTCCCAGAGAGTTCGACATCGATAGGGCCCTCGAGCGCGCCATGGAACTGTTCTGGCGACAGGGCTATGAGGGCACGTCCCTGGCCGATCTCACGCGGGAACTTGGTTTGACCCGCCCAAGCCTGTATGCCGCCTTCGGCAGCAAGGAGGGGCTTTTTTTGAAAGCGCTCGATCTATACGAGGCGCGCGCAGGATATCGGCAAGCCGCACTCGCGGCGCCGACGGCGGGCGCCTATGCGCGCGCGTTGCTGGAGGGCGCTGCGGATCTGCATGGCGACAAGAGAAACCCGCCGGGATGCCTGGGAGTCCAGGGCGCTCTTGCCTGTGCGCCGCAGTCGGATTCGATCCGCAAGGAGCTCATTCGGCGCCGCAAAATCGGCGAGAGCATCATTCTGGATCGGCTGAAACGCGCCAAAGCAGAGGGAGACCTTCCTCTGGACGCCGATCCCGCCGATCTCGCCCGTTATCTCTCGATCGTAATATATGGCATTACGGTACAGGCGGCAGGTGGTGCTACGCGTAAGGAACTACGCAGCGCCGCCGCGCTAGCCCTGCGAAGTTGGCCGCAAGCGCCCGACGCGAAACGGAGACAGGATGGTTAGACCTTCCGGCTTGCTCCCTCAGTGTTTCTTGAACTCATCCATCATGATGTTCGCAATGGCCGACTGCTGCAATCCCAGTGTCTGCTCTGGATGGATTTTGTAAAGCGCACGCAGATACGCCACATCGCCGGCTGTTATGGAGTCGGCTTTCTCGGTTTTGCATGCCGATGCCATCAAATCGAAAATGCTGGGCAACTTTCCGCAACCGTCCAGGAGTCGCGGCTTGGTGAGCGCCAGCACGGCGATGTAATCCGATAGCGCGCCGATCGGATAGTCGATTACTTTGTTGGTGTCGACGACGACGAGCACAAAAACGATTGAGCTGCGCACGTTCGTATAGATGCGGCTGCCAAGCCTCGGCCCTATTGGCGCGCCGCTCCAGATGTCATCGATTGCCACGTCGGCGCCCGATTTGGACGCGGTCACGTACCAGGCCTGAATGGGACGGTCGACCGTCTTGAGTTTCGGAACTTCAGACACGAAGTGGAAGCCCAGCAACTGGGGTTGCTTGGTGGCCACATTGTCCATGAGCTGTTGGGGAACAGTCGTGAAGATCACCAAAACGTTCGGCTTGCATGGTGCCGCGGTGCGCGGCGGCTTGTAGATGGCCGCGGCAACGGTTTGAACTCGCGTGGTGACGAAATCAATGAAGTTCTGGGGGAGCCCCATGGTCGAGGCACAAATCGCCGTTTCCCAACGGCTTAGCTGGCCGGTGCGAAACGAGGGATTTCCGTGCGACCGCACGAAGGCAGGCACGCTATTTCCCGCAATTTGCTCTGCGGTAACGGGTCTCGGCGCGACCACGGTCACTTCCGGCAGATCGGGCACGGCGGCGCGAAGCGCTTCCTCGGCACTCGTCGACCCTGCCGCCGGCCACAAAATCAGCGCCAACCAGAATCGATATCGCATCGCCCGATTCTAGCTCGTCGCTAGCAGCCGTGCGTGCCGTGGCCGGCCACTCCCACGGTCGTTCCCCGCCAATTGAGCACGAACGCGGCGCAGGTGAGCACGGCGGGATCCGCGACCCCGGCCGCATCGACGCCCATGAGCGTCGCGCTTCCCGCGGCGCGCAGTTCGATCAGGTGTCCCGCCGCGCGATCAACGCGCAGTCCATCCACCGTCAACCCATCGATGCGCTTGCCCATGAGCAGCAGTGCGGCGTGGGTACTGTCGAGCAACGTGGTGTTGACGAGCTCGATCTGCGCCTCGATGGGCTCTTCCAAGGCGTACAGCCAGACCGCGCCGACGCCGCTCGGCCAACGGGGATCGAATCCGCCGCCGCGCACGACCAGGTTGTCCCGCAAAGAGATCCTGCCCGAGAGCGGCACGGCGTGGAAGCGGTTGCCCAAATGCAGCCCGCCGCCCTCGGTGACGGTGTCGGCGATGAGATTGCCGGAGACCGTGATGTCGTGGCCGCCGTAGAGGGCGATGCCATTCGCGAGGATGGGTGCGATCACGGTGTTGTGGCGAATCATCAAATCGTGATTGGCGAGGGCGTCAGCCCAGGACGCAATGCCGTCATCGCCGTTGTTGCGAAACAGATTCTCCTCAACGGTCACGTTCGAGATGCCGCGATGCAGGTTGAGTCCATCGGCGGTGGTGTCGAAGACACTGACATGGCTGATCAGCAAGCCATCGAAGGGACCGTCGAGCCAAAGGCCGACCTTCACGTGCTGGATGAACAAGTCATGGACGCGACTGCCGCCGCCGAGCGCGCCGCCGATGGCCGCCAGGGCTTTGTGATCATCGCGTTCACGCACGTTGCCGATGATGGCGAGATCGTGAATGTCGACCGCTTGCGAGGGATGCGGCGCATTGCGTCCATACAGACCGACCCCGTCGCCCTGCAGGATGGAATACCACGCACCGGCGCCGGCAATTTCGACGCGATCCACTTCGAGATGGCCATCGAGACGAAAATGTCCCGGTGGAATCCACAGCGCGCGATGAGCCGCGGAAGCCGCGGCTATGCCTCTGGAAAAAGCTTTTCGCGAGTCCGATTCGCCGCGCCGATCGGCACCAAAGTCGATCACCGACAAGGAGTGTGGCGGTTGCTTAAGCGGCGCGGGGACGAGTTCAAAATCGACGAGATCGATCGCGCACCACACGCCTTTTGTCTCGGGGCTGCGCATCAACCGGACCACGGTGCCGGCCGGCAGAACGCGATCGAGCAGCGTTCTCGCGTGATCGAAGAAGTGGTGGCCGTTGCCGTCGGCTGCGTTCTTCGTGAAGGGGTAGCGGCCGTAATAGCAACAGTAGCGGGACGTTACGGGTAGAACGGCTATGCGCTCACCCTTTGCATACACGCTCAAAGCATCGGCGGTCCCCGGGTCCGGACCATCCGGCACGGCATAGCGCACAGTCAGGGCATTGGCTGCTGCGGACAGCGTGAATTCGACAAAATCCCGTTCGGCTTCGAGCAGGACCGCGCGGCGACCGGAGGCTTCCGAAGCCAGGATCGTAAAGGCAACGTCGGGACCGACGATACGCGCGTTGGTGGCGCCGTTCTCCGCCTCGTACTCCACAAAGCGCAGCCGTGCGCCCACCCCGGCAGTGATCTTTGGGTCCAGCGCGACGACGGTGGCCGGCGAGGGCGGCGGCGCACCGGCAGTCAAAAGGCTCGGTGCCATCAATAGGGCCGCGATCAACCGTCCCGCACAAGTCCTGGGGAGCGCCACCATCAAGCCCGCCCCTCTTTAGGTTGACAATATAACGCGGCAGCATCGGCAGCCCGCGAGGCATACGACACTTGGGAGGACAAAAACCCCCAATCGATTTTCAAGAGTTGCCCTTGGAGCCCAACTGCGCGTAGGGTGCGTCGCAGGGGATGACACGGCGATGCCGACAACAATGGATTCTCGCACCGAGACCTTCGCGAAGCTCTTTACCGAGAGCCGCCAATCGTTGATTCGGTACATCCAGCGCTTTGTCGGCTCCAGTGAGACGGCAAAGGAAATCGTCCAGGAGGCGTTTCTTCGCACCTACCGGCAACGCGATTCGGTGACAACCTTGAGGGCGTTCCTGTTTTCGACGGCGCGCAATTTGGCCGCGAACGAATATCGGCATCGACGCACGGTAGAGCGAGGGGCAGTGGGGGATTTGGAAGAGTCGCGGGTCAATCTTCAGTGTGAATCACTGGAATCGGCTTTGCTGAGAGACGAGCGGCACCGGCTCATCCAGGAAGCGATCGATCGGTTGCCTTCGCAATGCCGCGCGGCCTTTACGCTGCGGGTGTTTCACGAATGCTCTTACAAGGAGGTGGCCGAGCGCTTAGGCCTTTCAGAGAAGACGGTCGAAAAGCATATCGCGAGGGGGCTTCGCGAGACGCACAGCTATATAAAGCGACGTTACAACCCCGCGAGGCAGGATCAGAATCATGGGTAAGCTTCATCGGCTGCCGAGTATCGAAGACACCGAGCGTGAGGCCAGCGTTTGGTTTGCCCGCATGAACGCCGATGACGTGACGTCTTCCGACCGGTCGCGCTTCGAGGCGTGGCTCGCCGCGCATCCCCGTCATGCCAAGTCCTATGCCGAACTTTCCGCCACGTGGCAGGAGCTGGTGAAAAGCGCGCCCTTGGTTCGCGCCGTGAATTTTGGCCAATCGATGAACGCCGCCGCAGCGCCGCCGGCGCGCAATCGCTGGCTGGCAGGCGCCGTGGCCGCCTGTATCACCGTGTTTGTTCTGGCCGCCGGCTGGAATGTGTACAAACAGAAAGAAGAGACCCGCTTTCAAACCGCGATCGGTGAGCAGGCCGCGGTGGCCTTGCCCGACGGCTCGTCGCTCGATCTCAATACCGACAGCCGCGTGTGGGTGGACTATACCCAGAGCAGCCGCGTCATTCGTCTGGAGCGCGGCGAGGCCTACTTCAAAGTCGCCCACGATACGCAACGGCCGTTCTGGGTGCGCGCCGGCAACTATTGGGTGCGCGCGGTCGGCACGGCGTTCAACGTCTATCTGCGGCCCACGGGCGTCGAAGTGACGGTGAGCGAGGGCACGGTCCAAGTGGTCAATGCGACGGCGAACGACTCGCTTCCCTCGGATGCCGCGCTGACCCTGTCGGCGGCTGCCGTCACGGCCGGCCAGCAAGCCGATGCACACGGCCGCTCAGAGGTGATCCGCGCGCTCGATTCGGCGCAGCTCAGCCGCCTGCTCGCGTGGCGGAGGAGCAGCCTCTATTTTCAGGATCAGCCGCTGGGCGATGTGGTCAATGAGCTGATGCGATACACCACACTGAAGGTCGAGTTCGACGATGATGCGCTACGCGAGCTGCCCGTCGGAGGTACGTTTCAGACGAGCCCGGAAGGGGTGGAGGCGCTGCTGGCCTTGCTGCACGACGGATTTGGCACGACCATCCGGCGCGACGGCGAGGGCCACGTCTATATTGAAGGACCTGCCAAGTAGCGCGCTTGGCTAGTCGGCCATGGTGATCAACGGTTTGGGAGGTGGAAGATAAGCTGCCAGATCGAAGCGCAGCTCCTTCAGGCCATAGTCGATTGACACCCTCGCGAATTGCCTCAGGAGGTTCATCCCGATCAACAATGCCGGACGTTGACGCAGTCCCCAAACACCGAAGACCAGAAAATCGGCAATCACCAAGGGGCAGTCGAAGAATGTCAATCCCGAAAATCGGATCTTATTGACCATCGCTACCTTCCCCAAGATCTCGCCGCCCGTGATGTCGATCAACCGGATGGTTCCCATCTCGCCAAAACTCGGATTGCGGTTCGCCAAGGCAGCAAGCAGCGGTGCGTTGGCGGCTGACACCTCGGCGCCGGAGTCAATGAAGGCCGTCGCGGCTACGCCGTCTACCACGCAATCGAGCGCCTGCAAATGTCCCCCCGATCCCGACGCTCTGATGCGTGCCTCATTCTCTCGCGCCCAGCCGGCGCTGAATCTGGGACGCGGCTCGCTCACCTGCAGTGTGTGATTTTTGAAATCGAAGGTCACGCGGTGACCGTCGAGGAAGTCGAGTCCAAGATACCCGTCAGCCTGCAGCAGGGTACGGGACAACGTCGGCACGACCAGGTGTCTACACGTGATCGCCCCAAATGACATCGTGCGGATCGCGACGGTCTCGGTAAGGACGGCGCGGACAACCCCGTCCAACATGACCCTTTCGCCGCGGAAAAGACCCAGCTCGTCGGCGACTTCAGTGGCCAGAATGGTTCGGTCGGCACCGGTATCGACGACGAAGTGATATGGTCCTTTGTCATCGATGCGCACTGCGACCGTTAGATGGCTTGCGGCGTCGGTTGCAGCGGCGATCGGCAGCGTGTTCCGCTCTGAGGCGGCTGGAACGGCGGATTCCACCCAACCGAGCGGCGGCGAGGCCCTCTGTGCTTTTGCCATGAGCGACGCAAAAGCTAACGAGGAGGCGCCGTATTTCACAAAGCGCCGTCTCGACAGGTTTTGGAGTGTTACCAATGGCCCGCCTCAGGTTAGGGACTTGGGCACAATACCAGCCCTGCTCTAGCACTGCGGCGACTTTGAGAAAAATCGAGCGGGGGTTTTTTGCTCCCCGGGTGTCGTAATACCAAACGGCTCGTTAACGAGTCGCAGTACTAGAACAATGGATGGGGAGACATGAAAACAAACAACCGCTTGGTTCGGCTGGCTGTGTTGCAGGCGTTGGCTTGCGCGTCGGGAATCCTTTTAGCAACACCCGGCAGCGCGAGCGCCGATCCGGCGCGATTTGACATCCCCGCACAACCGCTGCCCAACGCACTCAAGAACTTTGCCGCGCAGGCGAAGATGCAGTTGCTGTACCGGTACGATATCGTCAGCCATGCGACCGCAAGCCCGGTAACCGGGCAATTGGAAAAGCACGCCGCGCTGGAGCAATTGTTGCAAGGCACGGGATTGGAGGCGGTATACAGCAACGAAAGTACCGCGACCATTCGTCTTATCTCCGCAGGAGAAAAGTCGGCACCCAGCGGCAAAACCGCAATCGGTGACAAGCCAAGTCCGGCCAATTCTCCTCCGACGAGCTCCACGACGCCGGATCAGGGTCCGGTGAACATCAGGCTTGCGCAAGCGAATACGGCCGCACAGCCGCCTCGCGGCACCGCTTCGGATAGCGCTGCGGACAGCGCCCCCGTCCCCGAAATCGTCGTTGTCGGTGTGCGAGCAGCGCTGGCGACTGCGCAGCAAGTCAAGAAGGATGCGGCGACGTTCGTCGATTCGATCACGGCGACGGATATCGGTGCGTTCCCGGACAAATCAGCGTCCGACGCGCTGCAACGACTGCCGGGAATTACCGTCAATCGCCTGCAATCGAACGACGACGTCTCGCACCCGTCGGGCGAACCGACGAACATTCTCATTCGCGGCCTGACGCAGGTGCGCACCGAGTTCAATGGCCGCGATACCTTTACGGCCGACCCGGCAGGACGCGGAATTAACTTCAACGACATCTCGCCGGAATTGCTCGCCCGCGCCGATGCATACAAGAATCAGACAGCCGACATGATCGAGGGCGGCATCGCCGGCACCGTTGATCTGCGTACCCGCCTGCCCTTCGATCAGAATGGTCCCGTCATCGTCGGCGCCCTCCAAGGCGACTTCGGTGACCGGTCGAATCAGCTGACCCCCGCCTGGTCAGTACTGGCCAGTGACTCCATGAGCACGGACTTCGGCCGGTTTGGACTGCTCGTCGATTACGCGCGCTCCCACGTCGTCACGCGTACCGAAAGCGTGATCGACGACAGGATCAATATGTATTGCACCGGCGGATATGGGACAGTGGCTCACGCAATCGTCAATTCGGACGGCAGTGTCCCCTGCACCGGCAATCCGTTTGGCGGCAAGGGTTGGGCCTTCGCTCCGGACGGCGTGCGCTATTCACAGGTGGACTACGATCGGACTCGGATCGGCAGCACCATCGCGGCTCAGTACGAGAACAATTCGAAAACCCTGCTCGCCACGGTTCAATACGTCGACGCGGGCTACCACAACGCATGGCTCGAGGACGCCAGCCACGCGATCCTTGAAAACGGGGCTTACGGCACACCCTCCTTCGACCCGCGGGCCACTTCGGCCCTGGCCGGCGGCTCGCCTCTGGTGTTCGGCTCGAACGGCATGCTGCAGTCGGGACTCCTGAACCAAGTTCATGGCAGCATTGGGCACACCAGTTCGCCCAATCCCGCGACTGCGTTCGAGTTCGGCTCGGCCGTGCCGGGCCTGCCGTTCGTCAACAATTGCGTCCCCGGCACTGCGTGCGCGCGTGATGGCCTGTACATGTTTGATGAAACTCGGGATTTCAACCACAATGAGGACACGAAGGAAGTCTCGGCCCACGTCAAGTGGGAGATTGTTCCCAGGCTTCATACCGATTTCGACGCGCAATACGTTGATTCGAGAGTCGTCAACCACGACATCCTCGTGACCGCCGGTACGTTCGCTGACTATCAGTACAGCACCGGCAGCAGCGGCATCCCCCAAGTGACATTGTTGCCGAATGCCAACACCAACTATGCGCCAGGGGGCTTTTCGAATCCGACCAACTACTTCATCCCTTTCATTCAAGGTCATGAAGAGAACGACGGCGGCAGGGAATCCGCGTTCGCCGTGGATGCGAAATACGACATCAGCGAGGGAGGCTGGCTGGATTCTCTGAAAGCCGGCGTTCGCTATTCGGATCGAAACCAAACCATCCGCTACTCGACATTCAATTGGACCCCGATCGATACTGTCTTCACCTGCAACGGCCCTGCCTTCAGTATCAACGCCACGACGCCGGCCCCCTATACGGGAGACTGCGCTGGGCAGGGTACTTTCAAAGGTTACGGCGCGGGAATCACGGGCTTCACGAATTTCAGTAATTTCTACGACAAGGGTGTCTATCCGAACGGTCAGCTGGTTTTCTTGAACAGGGGAACCATTACCGATTTGTCCAGGGTGCTCACGGCGTTGGACGGCGCCCATACCAACGCACCGGGCCTGTACACCTCGATCTGCGATAGAACGGGTTTGATTCCAGGCAGTTGCTTCCTACCTGCCGACGTCTCAAATACCGATGAACAGACGAAAGCTGCCTACGTCATGTTGAACTTCGGCGGCGCGAACACGAACATCTTTGGGTCTGTCAATGTCGTGGGGAACGTCGGCGTGCGCGTCGTTCAGACGCAAGAAACCGCCGCCGGCTCTGTCAGTTATCCCTCCCCGACGAATCTTCTGGCGCTCGGCCCGTGTGTCCCCCCTACGGGGACCGCTGTCGTCAATCCGGCCTGTTATCTGACGCCCGCCATCCTTGCATTCTCCAATAGCGGTGGTTCACCCGACACGTTCAAAGGGACCCACACCAACGTGCTGCCGGCCTTCAACGTGCGCTTCGGATTCACTGACAAGGACTTTGTCCGTTTTGCTTACTCGAAGGCCATATCCCGTCCGGATACGGGGCTGCTGCGGAACTATGTACAGATAAACTCGCCCTTCATCAATGCGAATGCGGACTCGCCGTACGTCATCTACAATTCTCCAACGGCTGCCCATATCGCGGCGAATGTCGTCGGCTATAACTTCGTGTTCAATTCCACCGCCGGTAACGCGAATCTGCGGCCGGAATCAGCTGACCAGCTCGATCTGTCGTACGAACGCTATTTCGGGCCGACCAGTTCGCTCACGGTCGGGCTGTTCTTCAAGAAGCTGCATAACACTCTGAGTGAGGACAATTTCACCCGCACCTTCACGAATAACGGCGCGACGGAAACCGTGCAAGTCCTGGGTCCGATCAATGAAAAAGATGGTGGCAGGGTCGATGGCGTTGAATTCGCCTATCAGACCTTCTTCGACTTCCTGCCCGGGCTTCTCAGCGGCTTGGGGATGCAGGCCAACTATACTTATGTCGGTCAACACGGGATAAAAAACTCCAATCTGGTCGACGCCGGCGCACTGACCACTGGTGGTGTAGGCGCGTTCGGTGCGGGGGTCGAAGCAGTCGGGGGTGCCACGATCGACTCGCACAGGCTGGAAGGGGTTTCCGACCATACCTTCAATCTCGTTGGACTGTATGAGAAGGGACCGATCGGAATCCGCCTCGCTTACAACTGGCGCTCCATGTACCTCACGAAGAATCTGGATTGCTGTATCGGTTTGCCGGTGTTCCAGAAGGCTGCGGGGTTCCTCGATGGGTCGGTCCGCTACTCGATCGACTCCCATGTCGAGCTGTCGTTCGATGCCACCAATCTGCTGGATACCAGGACCACGTACGAGCAGCAGATATTTGGTGATTCCTCAGCAACCCCGGGGGCCAAACCGGTTTTCATGGATTCGGGTTGGTCCCGGGTTGATCGGCGCTATCAGCTGGGCGCTCGCGTCAAGTTCTGAATATCACTGGGTGAAGGAGTGTATCAGTCCGCGGCAGCCTCGCTTTGGGAGGCTGCCTTAGTCTGGAGTCAGCCCCGCTCGAACATCAAGTATCATTGCGCGGGTCAGGGGGGTCAATGAGCGCAGCCATCCGGGATGACCATCGATCAGCGCCGTTCCGCGTAGTTATCGTGGGGGGCGGTACGGCCGGTTGGATGAGCGCCGCCGGCATCAGGCGTCAAGTTGGAACCAACGACTACTCCGTTACCCTCATTGAATCCGATGACATCGGCACTGTCGGCGTAGGTGAGGCGACGCTGCCGCACATCAAGGCATTCAACGACATGCTCGGGGTGGACGAGGCGCAATTCATGCGCGAGACCCGCGCGACATTCAAATTGGGAATTCAGTTTCGCGACTGGGATCAGCCGGGCGACGGGTACATTCACCCCTTCGGGCCGTTTGGTGAATCGTGGGGCGGTGTGGAATTTCAGCACCATTGGCTCAGGGGCCAGCATGCTGGAAGCCAGCGCTTCCCACTCCAAGACTATTCCTATTCCGTGGTAGCAGCGCGTAACAACGCCTTCGAGTTCCCCAACGAAGATAGAAAGTCGATCCGCTCGACTTACAAATACGCATACCACTTCGACGCCAGTCTCTATGCCTCCTACTTGCGCTCCTTGGCAACCCAGCGAGGTGTCCATCGTATCGAAGGCCAGGTGTGCGATGTCAGGCGCAACCCGACAACCGGCAACATAGCGGAACTGACGCTCAAGTCAGGCGAACGGATTGCAGGCGACCTCTTCATCGATTGTTCCGGCTTCCGATCGCTGCTGCTCGGCGGCGTCATGGGCGTTGCATGGGAGGATTGGACCCACTGGCTGCCCTGCGATCGGGCATTGGCTG
>Ga0210400_10000872_pt1 | contig 31293 bp, 27 predicted proteins | sample IncBWH26MmetaG_FD_155456 | JGI IMG/M metagenome (GOLD analysis project Ga0210400, IMG submission 155456) | Forest soil microbial communities from Barre Woods Harvard Forest LTER site, Petersham, Massachusetts, United States - Inc-BW-H-26-M | ecosystem: Environmental > Terrestrial > Soil >... | reverse complement strand
GCGTCGCTCTTTCCTTGCCCTTCTTTTCCTTTGACTCCGTAGGAAATGACCGTCCCGATCAGAATGCCGACGGAAAGCGTTGCCAGAATACTCAGCGTGTAGGCCCAGCGATGAGCCTTCATGCGCATCCAAATTGCGCCCAAATCCATATGTCTACCTGCCTCCGAAACTCACAAACCCTTAATAGTATACCCATTTACGATGCCCGGGCGCGCGTGCGGTTGCGCCATTCAAGAAGAAAAAGCTTGAACCACTAAAGGCGCGAAGGTTCACGAAGGAATTCGATTGATTGCGATCCTTCGCGCGACTTGGCCGGCTTTGGTTAGACGCGCAAACCTGACAAAGTGTTTGATGTTCGCGGATTTAAGTTTGTTACTTGGCTTCGTAGACTGTCTTCCCGCCGACTACGGTTCGCAGCACCTTTGTTCCCAATAGCTTCTCCGGAGAACTCGCGGTCGGATCTCGATCGAGGACAATGAAGTCCGCCAGCATGCCCGGGGCGATCTTGCCTTTTTCTTTTTCTTCATATTCGGCGAAAGCCGAACCGCTGGTGTAGGCGGCGAGGGCCTGATCCATGGTGAGGCGTTGCGCGGGAAAATATTCGAGCTTGCCGTTTTCGGTCTGGCGCGTGACGGCCGAATAAAGGCCGCGGAAGGGCGTGACCGGTTCCACGGGATAATCCGTGCCAAAGGCCAGGGTCACGCCTTTGTTCAGAAAGGCCAGCCAGGCGTAGGACGTCGCCGCGCGCTGCGCACCGAGACGATCCTGGGCCCAGCGCATGTCGGTGAGCAAATGACTGGGCTGCATGGACGCGATCACTTTCAGATTTTTGAACTGCGCGAACTGTGCCGGGGTGGTCACTTGCGCGTGCTCAATGCGCAGGCGGAAATCGCTGCCACCGTCGGGGGCTCGCACGTGCGCTTCGCGCGCCGCTTTTTCGGCTGCGGCAAAGGCGTCGAGTGCCATCTGTATACCCTTGTCGCCGATGGCGTGAAAGCCAATCTGAAAGCCGGCCAGCACGCGCTCGGTGGTCATCTCGTTCAACTTGGCGGCATCGTAGCGCGGCAGGCCCGAATTTTTCGGATCGTCGGCGTAGGGTTCGAGCAGGGCGGCGGTGTGCGAGCCTAGCGAACCATCCATGAAACCCTTGAGCATGCCGGTGTGCAGCATTAGATCCGATTGGGGATGGGCGTTGCGCTTGCGGTCCAACTCTTCTACTGGATCGTCAAAGGGCAGCCACTCGGTGATGCGCGCGGTCAGCTTGCCTTCTTTTTCGAGTTCTTCGTAAATCTCGAAATTTTCCCAGGTCGGCGAATAATCCTGCGCGGAGGTTACGCCGTGCTCGGCCAAATCCGCGAGGGCAAGTTCGAGACCTTCGCGGCGCAGGCGGTGGAGTGGTTTGGGGATGACTCCCAGAACCGCGGCCTGGGCGGTTTCCCGCAAGATTCCGGTGGGCTCGCCACTCTCGTTGCGATCGATCTTCCCGCCCTGGGGATCGCGGCTGGCCAGCGTGATGCTGCCCAGCTGAAGGGCGCGGGTGTTGGCGACCGCGATGTGGCCGTCAATTCGGCCTAGAAATACAGGATGGCCTCCGGACACTTCGTCGAGGTCCCAGCGCGTGGGCGGCACTTTCACGGGCCAGAGAGTTTCGTCCCAGCCTGATCCGAGAATCCAGTCGCCCGCCTTCGACTCTTCGATTTTCTTGGCGACTTGCGCGCGCAGGTCATCGAGTGACTTCACGCCGGTGAGATCGACGCTCAGCTTGGTCGTCCCGGCATCGTCAAGATGCAGGTGCGCGTCGTTGAAACCGGGCATGAGGAAATGTCCGCCGAGGTCGATGACCTGAGTTTGCGGTCCTTTGAGCTTCTGTATATCGAGAGTCTTGCCCACGGCCTGGATGCGGTCACCGCGCACCGCGATTGCTTCTTCGCGCAGAATGGAACTGAAGGGCGTGTTGTCGGGGACGCCGGTATAAACGTTGGCGTGCATGAAGATGATGTCGGCCCTGGGCCTGGTGTCGGCAGAGGAAGCAACGGGCGGAGCCGCTTGCTGCGCGGAACTCTGCGCCGCGCCGAGAACGGAACCCAGCAGTGCACACCACAGACTCACTTTCGAGATCAGACTCATTCTCCCACCCCCGCCAGCGCCAGCATCGTCAGCAAAATCCGCTTCAAACCCAGTTCGCGGCCGTTGGAATCGAACCACTCCTGCAAAGTGTGCGCGCCGCCGCCGGAACCGCCGCCGCCGATGGCGATGGCTTCCTGTCCCAGGGAAAGCGGAATGTTGGCGTCGGTGGAAGCTCGCTGCACCTGCGCCGCGTTGGAGAGTTGGGCGTCGACCGCGCGCACCACTTGCAGAATCCGGGCTCCGGGGTGCAACTCGCCGGCGGGGCGGTTGCCGATCACCACCACTTCACAGCTCACTCCGGACGGGCGCTTCTGTGCCGAAGATCGCATCTCGGCGGCCATGGTTTCATCTTCCACGGCGCGGTTGAGGGCCAGGCGCAGTGACTGCTCCAGGCGCTCCATCTCGGTCATCGAAGTTGAGCGGATGTCGACTTTCATGCTGGCCGACTCGGGAATCGAATTCACCGAGGTGCCGCCGCGAATCACGCCGATGTTGAACGTGGTTTTCGGCGTGGTGGGAACCGCGGTCGCGGTGAAAGTTTCGATCGCCTTGGCCAGAATCACGATCGGGTTGGGCGCGCCGAAATCGCTCCACGAGTGGCCGCCGGGGCCGCGCACGATCACTTCAAAACGGCGGCTGCCCAAGGCTTCAGCCACAATCGTGTCGGCGCCCGCGCCGTCGAGCACCAGGCTGTAGGCGATGGAATCTTTCCAGCGCGGCGTGGAAAAAATGTGGCGCATGCCGCGCAGATCGCCTTCGCCTTCTTCGCCAACATTTCCGATAAATACAAACGGCAGCGCGTGCCGGATGCGGACGGTTCGCAGCAGGGACGCAATCCCCAGCAGCGCGGCCACGCCGGCACCGTTGTCGGAAACTCCCGGGCCGTAGATGCGGCTTCCCTGCTGGCGGATATTCAGCGGGGTGTTCGCGGGAAAAACTGTGTCAATGTGGGCGCTGAGCGTTACGTAGCGCCGGCCGAACCCGGGATGCGTGCCGAAGACGTTGCCCACGTCGTCAATGCGAACATCGTCGAGGCCGACTTCTTTGAAGCGCTCGGCCAGCCATGCGCCGCGCGCCGACTCGCCGAATGGAGGCGCGGGAATTCGCGCCATTTCCATCTGCCAGTGGGTTAGTTGCGCTTCCTGTGTGCGAAACCAGTTGAAGGCCGAGCGCACCTCAGGGGACGCGGCCAGACGCGCGACTTCCTGCTGCATAGCGGGAGCCAGCGAGAGGTCCGGCAAGTCCGGGCGCAGGGGATTCGGGCTCATGGTAAGAGTTCTCTAAGTTTACATCGCGTAGGGCGGGATTTGGATTGGCTTCTGTGGAACGGGAGCGTTACGGGAGGGTGGTAATACAGTGTGTCGAAAAGCCCTCACCTTTGGGCACGCTAAATGGCGTTGTCATCCTGAGTGGAGAATGTGGCTCGCTCTGCGAGCCACATTCGGAGTCGAAGGACCCCTGCAACTTTGGCATCGCCCGCGGCTCGCAGGGAGTTCTCAACGGGCAAGGGCTCGCCCACGATCGGATTAGAAACTCCCTGATAAGGCGCGAATAGCTTTGAGGGGAAAGGGGTCCTTCGACTGCGCGGCGTCTTCGCGTTCGCGAAGACGCCGCTTCGCTCAGGATGACAGGGTTGTAGTTCGGCGCTCAACTGCGGCCACTAATTTCTTCGTTGCCGGCACTGCGATTCTGTGGCGGGCGCCGCCGCGCAGAATGGGTCCGGCAATGGCGTCGAGTTCGGGGGCGTTGCCGCGCTCCACATCTTTCTGCATGGAGCTGCGCATGTTGGGCGGCATCTTCAGCATCGAGGCGATGATGGCGTCGGCATCGACTTTCGCGCCCTCGGCCACGGCGACCGCGCAGGCTTCGCGCACGCAGGATTCCAGTTGCGGCTTCCATTCCGGATCGGCGATGACCGCGCCGGTGGTTCGGTCTGCGGCGGTCGTGGTCAGCGCGAAGGGCGCCAGGAATACGATCTTGCTCCACATCAGCGTTGCCTCATCGTCGATGAAGCGGCATTCGAATCCCATTTTCTCCAGCGCAGCCACGGGAGCGGCGAGCTGATTTCGTCCGGCTGAAGAAACATTCAGGCGCGCGAAGGGACTGCGATGGACGATGTGTCCGGGGGCGACGCGCTCGGTTTCAACCGCGATGGTGGCCGCAATGACGCGGGCGGCGCCGTATCTGGCGCGCAGCAGCGCGAGATGGTCGATGCCGTTCAGCAGGGGAACAATCGCGCCAACCGCTTCGGCGTTGGTGAACGATGCCAAGGCGGAGTCGAGTTGTGTGGCTTTCACGGTGATCCAGAGAACGTCGGCGGCGGGCACGGTGGAAGCGCAGGCCACCGGGACAGTGAAATTTCCGAACGCGCTCTCTAGTTGAAGTTGCTCAGGATATTTCGCAAGCGATTCCGCTCTCACCACCATGGTGACGGAGTCGCCGCTGTGCGCCAGGCAGGCGCCAATCAACCCACCGACCCCGCCCGCGCCTAGAATCGCATGTTTCATCTCTTCATCTCGTTGGGCACAGACATGGGTGCGTCACTTCTTCTGCGCTGCCGCAGCTGGGACGCACTCCAGAATTTCCGCCTCGCTCAGTGTGTGGTCGCTCTGTTTGGCGCGCTGGTAGATACGGTCGACGACTTCGTCGGTCGCCGGAATGCCCCGCCGCTCCAGCCACCATAGGACATTTGATTTGCCGCTCATGGGACCGACGTCAATAATCTGATCCATTCCGAAGAGGTGGGAGGGCACGCCGGAGTACACGCTGTTGGCCAGCGCGACGTCGTCCTTGTGATAGGCCTTGATGATGGCGGCCGCATGCACCCCGGTCGCGGTGCGGAACGCGTCGTCGCCGACCACGGGATAATTCGCCGGAATGGGCACGCCCGTAGCCCGCGAAACGGCCTGGCAATACGGTTTGAGTTTGGTCAGGTCCTGCTGATCCCAGGGCGCGATGCCCATGAGCTTCAGGTTCACCAGCATCTGATCGATTTGCGTATTGCCGACGCGCTCGCCCAGGCCAATGGCGCATCCGTGCACGCAGTTCGCGCCGGCGACGATCGCCGCCAGCGAATTTGCAATCGCGAGGCCGCGGTCGCTGTGGCCGTGCCAGTCTACGCGAATCTTCTCGCCTGACGGTTTCACTACTTCGTCAATTACAAATCGGACCAGCGCGAGCGCGCCCATCGGCGTGGCGTGGCCTGCGGTATCGCAGATGCAGATGGCGCGGGCGCCGCAACGAATTGCCGTGGCGTACAAATTTTTCACCGTCTCCGGATCGCAGCGGGTCGTATCTTCGGTGACGTACATTACGTCGAGGCCCAGCGAAACCGCGTATTTCACGGCCTTCTCGGTCGTGGCCAAAAGAAAATCGTCGGTCCAGCCTTCGGTGAAGCGGCGAATCGGGCTGGAGCCGATGAACGTTGCGGCCTCGATCGGCAGGCCGGTTTTCTGCACGATCTCGGCGATGGGGCGAATATCGTTTTCGTGCGTGCGCGCGGCGCAGTTGGCGCGAATCTTCATTTTGTTTGTGGCGATTTCGCGCGCGACGGCTGTCACTGCTTCGACCGCGCGCAGACCAGCGCCGGGCAATCCGAGCGCCAGCGAATGAATGCCCAGGGCCTCCATCAAATGAAGAATCTCGATCTTCTCGGCGATCGAGGGATCGCGCACCGAGGGTGATTGCAGGCCATCGCGCAAGGTTTCGTCGTTGAGCAAGACGGGGCCCGGGGGCTTCAGTTCTAGCGGATAATTCTTGTTCCAGTCGTAGATGAGGTTGGGAGTGGACATCACCTTAGCTGTGAGTTACGAGTTTTGAGCTGTGAGCAAAGCCTCAGCGCTACGCCAGAATATGAACGCCAGATCGCTCTCAACTCGAAGCTCAAGGCTCGCAGCTACTTCTCCTTCGGCGGCAGCGTCAGGCCGAACACTGAAATCATGCCTTGGCCGGCGACGTTCATCTTAGTCTCGCCGGGCGTGGGCAGATACAAGGTCTTGCAATGTTCGCAGCGGTAGACTTCGGCCTTCGGTCCCCAGGCTTTTTCGACGTCGCCGCACTCGCGCTCGATGGCGTCGGTCATGTACGACCAGAGTTTCAAGTGGCCGCCGCAGAATTTTCCCTTTTCATTTTTCTCGTTGCAGGCACGCTGCCCGGCCTTCTTGATCTTGACTTTGTGGTGGGGGAGCTGCGGAACATTCTGCGTGCCAGAAGTAGTTACTTCGCCAGTCGCCAAAGGACGTACACCTCGTTCGAGCGGCGCCCACGCCGCCGGATTCGGCCTTACGCGGTCATTGTAAACGAAAACCGTAATTGAAACGCAGCGTGCGCAGCATGGCATGAACGGCGGGTAATCGGAACTACGACTCTGGGGGAGTTCTCAGCGAACTCCGCGGATTTCCTCTGCGATCTCTGCGGTCAAAAGCTTTTAACCGCTGAGAGCGCGGAGAACTGCCGCCGAGGTCGCAGAGAAAACCTCACATCTTCTTTATCCGCCTATCTCGAACAACGAACGGCTCTGCTAGTCTGTTGGTTCGACATCGACTCTTGCGCGGACTGGCATAGGCGGGACACGTTTCTTGGAGCTTCCTATTACCCCATGATCACGATTGTTTCGGGACTGCCGCGCTCCGGCACGTCGCTTATGATGCAGATGCTGGTGGAGGGAGGGATGTCCGCGCTTTCGGACGGCGAACGGCGCGCGGACAGCGACAATCCGCGGGGCTACCTGGAGTGGGAGCGGATCAAGCAACTGCCCAATGATCCGGGCTGCATCGCCGAGGGTGAGGGGAAAGTTGTGAAAGTGATCTCGCGGTTGCTGCTCTCGCTGCCCGCCGGACACGAATATCGAATTATTTTTATGCAGCGGCCGCTGCCGGAAGTACTAGCCTCGCAGGATGAAATGTTGCGGCGGCGCGGAACCTATAAGGAAGGGGCTAATCCGGCCGCGATCTCGGCGGCGTTTGAAAAACACTTGCGCGAAGTCTACGCGTGGCTTGACGGCAAGCCTTACGTCAAAACCGTTCGCGTGCAATATCACGACGTGCTGAAGAGTCCGAAAGAAATCGGGCAGCAGCTCGCGCAATTTCTGGGGATGACACTCGATCTGGACGCAATGGCGCAGCAGGTGGACGCTTCGCTTTATCGCAATCGCGCGAAATAATTCACTTCATAATTGGAGGCATAATTCACCGCGTGATCAGAATTGCGGTCAGAACTCGCGCTTCGGAGTGGCCTGGTCGGCGCTGACTCGCCCGGTCTGGATCGCGGCCTCGTAATGGCTCTCGCCTTTCACCGGCGATTCTGCGAGACGGCGAAGAATGTTGATCTGTCCGACGTGCGTCAGGGCGTCAGCGACCGGTCCTTGAAATATTTTCTCTATCGAAGCCTGCAGGGGCTCGCTCGAGGCCAGGAAGTCGTCGAATTTTTTCAGCGCGGCAAAAAATCTTTCTACTTCCTGCTCCCACGGCAAGGGCTTCGAATCGTGCCAAGTGCGCCGGCCCTGGGCGATGGACAATCCCCAATCCATCAGATCGCCGATATGCGCCAGAATCTGGCCCGGGGCGCGGACGCCCGCGCCCGCCTGAAAATCGGCGAAGCCCTCGGGAGCGTGGCGCACCGCTTTGCCACCGCGATAGGCCAGTGTAGCCAGGGAGTGACGCAACAGTTCCCGTTTGGGATCGATAGCCGAATTGAAATCGACAGAATTCGAATCGGTAGGCTTGGAATTTGTAGGTTCGCGCATGCCGACCAGATTACACTGGTCCATAGGAGACGATAAAGTATGGCGAAGAAACTCCAATCCACCCCTGGCCCTCGTGCCTCGGTACACGCCGGCTCCGCCCATGCGGACCCGGATCTGCCCGGCCCGGTGAGCCGGGAGAACGCCGAGCATTATCGCTGGGGAGTCGATTGCGATGCCTGGTATCTGGTCAACCATGAGCAACTCAGCGTGATCGAAGAGTTCATGCCGCCGGGCGCGGCCGAGATTCGCCATCATCACACCAAGGCCCAGCAGTTTTTCTACATCGTCTCCGGCGAAGTTCTGATGGAAGTAGAGGGAACCACTGTGTTGCTGCAGGCCGGAAGCGGCATCCGCGTGCTGCCGGGGAAACATCATCAGATCCGCAATCCGTCGTCGACCCCGGTGCGATTTTTGGTGATCTCGCACCCGCGCAGCCACGGCGACCGGATCAACGACTGACGCGCGCCCCACGCAACTGCGCCGACCTTGTGCAAAACGGACGGCCGAAGGCGGCCGTCGCCACATGAGCCGTTACAATCGTCGGCGCCCTAGAACCCCCACTGCCCGCAATGCGCCACGCATACGCGCGCCCAGGCCGTGAGCGAATTGCATATCCAGAAAACCTTCCATCTGCCGCCGGAAACTTTCGCCGTAACCGTGCCACCAGACTTTCTTCATCCCGGGCATGCGGTCGATGTCGAGATATTTCAGCCTTACCATTTCTTCAAGCCCGAAGCGGCCATGGGTGCGGCCGAGGCCGCTGGCTTTCACGCCGCCATGCGGAGCCTCGCTGATGCCGAAGCAGGAGATCACGTCGTTCACCATGACGGTGCCGGCATGGATGCGCCGTGCCAGGCACTCGCCGCGGGTTGAGTCGCGGGTCCATACGCTTGCAGCCAGGCCGTATTCTGAATCGTTGGCGAGGCGCACCGCTTCGTGGTCGTTGTCAAACGCCATGATCGGCAGCACCGGGCCGAATGTTTCTTCCCGCATGATGCGCATGTCATGGGTCACGTCGGCCAGCACGGTGGGCGCGTAGAAGTTCACGCCCAGTTCCGGCAAGCGCGTGCCGCCGGCCAGAACCCTTGCTCCGCGCGCCTTTGCATCTTCAACGTGCGACTCTACGATTTGCACTTGCTGTTTGCGGATCATCGGACCTACGTCGGTATTCGGCTCCATCCCGTTGCCGACATGCAGCTGCTTGGTCTTTTCCTCGCAGGCCCTGGCGAACGGCTCATACAAACTGCGGTGCACGTAGCAGCGTTCGACCGACAGGCACGCCTGCCCCGCGTTGACGAACGCTCCCCACACGGCCGCGCTGGAAGCGACGTCGACGTCGGCGTCGTCGAGCACCAGCATGGGATCTTTGCCACCGAGTTCGAGCACAACCGGAAGCAGGCGCTCCGCGGCGGCAGCGGCGATTCGCTTCCCAGTCGCCACGCTGCCGGTGAACACCAACTTGTCTATCGGCGAACGCAACAGCGCAGTGCCCACCGGACCATCTCCGACCACCACCTGGAATACGTGCTCGGGCACGCCGGAGGCATGCAGCAGCGACGCCAATTCCAGCGCCACCAGCGGAGTCAACTCCGAGGGCTTCAACACGACGGCATTGCCCGCGACCAGCGCGGCGAGCGTTTCGGTCGCCGGGATGGAAAGTGGATAATTCCACGGCGAGATGATTCCGATCACGCCGTGCGGTTCGCGGACCAGCCATCCACTTTTCAGCTTGGTGGCCAGATTGCCGTGCGGGACCGGTTCGTCGCGCAGCAGGTGCCAGGCGTGGTCGATGAGAAATCGCGCCGCGTCCAGCACTACCAGAACTTCGGTGACCAGCGCCTCGACCAGCGGCTTGCCCACTTCGCGCGTGATGGCCTCAGCGATCTCAGATTTTCTGGCGTGCAGTTTGCCCTGAAACTCGCGCAGTATGTTGATCCGGTGGCGGAGCCCCAGCTCAGCCCAAGCAACCTGGGCGGCGCGTGCCCGCGCTACCGCGGCGAACACATCGTCTTCTCTAGCGCCCGCAAACTCGCGCAGAATTTCGCCGGTAGCCGGATTCACCGACGTAATCTTACACACCGGAATCTGCAGATTAGTCACCATGAAGAAATCCTGTTCGGTAGGGACGTGGCTTGCTATCTCTCTTCGTCCACGATCCAGCCCGTGCGCTCAATGCATTCCCGGATATTTGCCTAAATAAATCAGCACAAAGTCCAGCGTATCACCGACGGCGTGCGCGATCACAGGCACGGCGAGATTCCGTCCGCAAGCCAGATACAGAGCGCCGAGCAGCAGGCCGTTCCATACGTTCTCGATCATGCCAGTCCATCCCTGGTCGAGGTGACCGCATCCGAAGACGACGCTGACCACGATCAGGCTCACGACCCACGCCGCTTTGGTATCGCGAAACACGCCAGCCACGCGATTCATCAGGTAGCCGCGATAGTCGATCTCCTCGCCCAGAGCACCCAGCGTCCAAAGCAGGACCATGTAGAAGAGAAGCACTTTCAGATTGCCGGTCATGTCGGCGAAATCCGACAGGTCGGGCATCTTGCCCAGCCACCGGGCGAGGAGCGGCTGAGTGATGAACAGTTCCATCGCCTCCATGCAGAGGCCGATAGCGCATCCCAGCAAAACCGCCCTGCCCCAACTGCGCGGCCTCGTGAAACCGACGTCTTTCCAGCGCATTCCACGCAGGCGCAGCGAAGCCCATCCCAGTAAAAACAAATACGGAGTCTTGCTGACATAGATGTGATGGTGCACATCCGCCCAGAACAGCCCGGCAACGACGGCAAACTCAGCCAGAGTCAGCCACACACTGCTCCGTGTGCGCTGCTGCAGAGACTTTAGGTCCACGAAACCTCCCTACGGATCATCACCGCTTTGCGATCTCTGCGGATTGTCTCAGCGCCCTCAGCGGTTAAAAGCTTTCTGCTCGGGCCCGGCAAAAGCCTTTAACCGCCGAGAGCGCTGAGGAAAGCCGCAGGGGGCGCAGAGAAGAGCAACTGCTAAAACTGCTGCCGTCGAACCGCCGACCTCAGTACTCAACCCCAACCAGATACAAACCACTCGCCGGCGCCGTTGCTCCGGCAGCCGACCGGTTCCGGGCTTCGAGGATGCGCGCGATATCCTCCACCTGCAACGTCCCCTTGCCCACCAGAATAAACGTGCCCACCAGATTTCTAACCATGTGGTGCAGAAATCCCGAGCCGCGAACGGTGTAGACCAGTTCGTCCCCCTGCCGCTCCCACGACGACGAAAAAATATTTCGAATGTTCGAGACGGCATCTTCGCCACGCCCGCGCTCCGGGTCCACGGCGGCGAACGACGTGAAATCATGCTCGCCGACCACGCCGTTCGCGGCACGCGCCATCTCCTGCTCGGCCAGAGGGTAGGGATAGTGCCAGACATATCTGGCCAGAAAGGGCAGGCAGATTGACTCTCGATAGACTCGATAGCGATAAGTTTTCGCCCGCGCCGAGTGGCGGGCGTGAAAGTCCGGCGGCGCTTCCGCGACTTCCAGCACGCGCACCGACGGCGGCAAAATGTCGTTCAGCGCCTTTACGAAATTTTCCGTGGGGACGGAAGACTCTGTGACAAATGTCATCACCTGCGCCAGCGCATGCACTCCTGCGTCGGTTCGGCCCGAGCCCTGGGGCAAAACCTTTTCCCCGGTAATGCGTCCAATGGCTGAGGCCAGTGTGCCCTGCACGGTAGGTGCGTCGGGCTGCACCTGCCAGCCGGAGAACTCGGCCCCGTCGTAGGCGAGAATCACTTTGAGATTGCGCATCTTCGGTCTAGGTCTTGCGATCTTTCGAGTCCCGCGGCGTGGCGGCATCATCCAAACCGATTCAGGCTCTGCCACCAAGCTTTTCAATGCAATCTATCAGTTCTGTGAGCAGAGCGGGGCAGGTCAAGTGTAGTTCGGGTCAGCTATACTGAATGGCTTCCAAGGAATTGGTTCGAGGAATGAACGCGACCTGCTCGAGCGCATTCCGGAAACAGAAGTGCGCGGGAAGCCAGGTTTGGCACGGGGCAGACGCAGCCGCGGAGCAGGGGCAGTTTTTCGGGAACCTTCGGCCAGCCCTTTGCGTATCAATGCCTGAGCAGGACTTGATTTGCAGGATCTGATTTCGGATAGTTTGGCAGTCTCGGGCGAAGCCGGTTGCAGTCGCAACCCGGTGTATTCGCAGCAATATCTTTAATTCAGCTGGTTTTCAAACCCACGGAGAAGAGTAGATGCCATTCGCACGTTTTATGTCGACCGTCCGGCTCGCTGCCGCTGCCAGTTTGTTCACAACGCTGAGTCTCGCGGGCTGGGCGCAGGATGCACCCGCGGCACCAACCCCGCAGAATACGCCGGAGATGCGGCCACTGCCGGTCTTGAACTATGCTCAGCCGGTGTCGCATTTTCCTAATCCGATTGGGCCGTACACCCCGCGGCACTTATCCGCGCCGAATCTGGCGAACACCGGGCGCATTGACCAGCTCATGCACGATGGCAAGCTTTACTTGTCGCTGGATGACGCGATCGCTCTAGCGCTTGAGAACAACCTCGACATCGCCATCGCGCGCTACAACCTGAACATCGCCGATACCGACATCCTGCGCGCCAGAGCGGGCGCCACTACTCTCGGCGTGAATACCGGCATCGTGCAAAACACTCCCGGCGGCGGAGTCGGCGGCCTCGGCGGACAGGTTGGCTCCGGCACTGGCGGCACCAGCCTCGGCGCGGGCGGCGCGGGTGCCGGCGCGGGCGGCATTGTGGGATCGACGCTCGGCATCGGGTCGCTGATCACCAGCTTCGATCCGGTTATCACCGGGACTCTACAGGAGGATCACGCCAATTTTATTCCGACCAGTCCGTTCTCCGGCACACTGCAAAGGACGACGACCGGGAATTTCGCCTACACGCAAGGCTTCCAATGGGGCACGAACTTGTCCGTTGGCTTCAACAACACCCGTATCACCACTAACAACGCCTTCCAGACGGTCAGCCCGGCACTGAACTCTGGCTTCCAGTTCAAGCTGACCCAGCACCTGCTGCAAGGCATTGGCTTCTCAGCGAATAATCGCTTCCTCCTCATCGCCAAGAACAACCGTGAACTTTCCGACGTGGCCTTCCGCCTGCAAATCATTACGACCGTCAATCAGATTCAGATTATGTACTGGGATTTGGTGTACGCCTATGAAAACGTCCGCGTGCAGAAAGAATCTCTTGCGTTCGCCGACAAGACTCTGTCCGATACCAAGAAGCAGGTGGAGATCGGCAGCTTGGCACCCATCGAAATTGTCCGCGCGCAGAGCACCGTGGCGCAGGATCAGCAGGCTCTGACCGTCGCTCTTACCAACCTGCAGTTGGAACAGTTGCTCATGAAGAACGCGCTGAGCCGTACCCTGCGCGATCAGACCCTTGCGGGAGCGGAAGTCATTCCCACTTCGACGATGGAGGTGCCGGAGAACGAACCTGTCCAGCCGATCCAGGACTTGGTCGGTGAAGCCTTGCGCCATCGTGCCGATCTGGTGGAGTCCCGCATCCAGCTCAACACAACCCAGGTCAGTAATAGGGCCGTGCGCAACGCTCTGTTGCCTTCACTCGATCTGTTTGCCTATTACGGCGGCTCGGGCCTCGGCGGCGCCCAAAGTCCGGAGAATCTTTGCGTCAATGAGTCCCAGCAAGCACAACAAGAGGCTTTTTGCTCCGGCCCCGATCCCTTTTACACAAAGAACGGGGTTACCCCTGTCATTAATCCGGTGTTTCCTTCAGCAAGTTACGGCGGCACTTTGAACCAACTCGTCAACTCCACTGCTCCAGATAAAGGTGTCGGCATACAGCTCAACATTCCCCTACGCAACCGCGCCGCTCAGGCGGTGCAGATCCGCTCGGAACTGGAATATCAGCAGGCCCAGATGGCGTTGCAGCAAACTGAGAACCGCATCAGCATCGAAGTGCGCAATGCTCAGTTCGGAGTGGAACAGAACCGGGCCAGCGTGGATTCCGCCAAAGCTGCAGTCGATTACGCCAGGCAGTCTCTGGACGCCGAGCAGAAGAAGTATCAGTTTGGTACGTCGACTACAACGTTGGTGCTGCAAACGCAGAGCGCGCTGGCGACGGCGGAATCCACGTTAATGTCAGCCATGGCGGCCTACGAAAAATCGCGCGTCGAACTCGAACGCGCGGTGGGCACCACGCTTGACCATGCCGGCATCAGCATCGATGACGCCGCCAAGGGCCAGGTTACGCGCATGCCCAGTGTGCCTTCGGTTACGCCGCGCAAGGATCTGCCTTCGACGACGCCTCCTCCGCCGCCGACGCCGCAGCCGTAGCTTCACTGACTTGAAGTTTGATTTACGGGACGATCCGGGCGCGGCCGCAAACCGCGCCCGGATCGTTATCCCCTCACAATTCTTTACAATCCCCTGCCCTTTCCGTGAAACTTCTCCCGCTAAGATGAAGAGCCGTATTTTTGCGTATTGCATCCAACATTGGCATCATTCGATTCTGCTCGAGAAAAAATATTCCCCGCTCTTATGCAAGGAGAATACTCATGCGTTTACTGCGTTTGATTTCGGTTGTCCGCTGGTTGCCGCTGTACCTCGCTTGCGCCCTAGGTTTGGGAGCAGCCTCAACCGCGGTCCGTGCCCAGGAAGCTCCGCCAGCGCCGTCGACACAAGCAGCGCCGCCCCCCGCGCCGCAGCCCGCGCAGCCACAGCCCGTTCTGCTGAAGGACTACTCGGTTCCGCGCTCCGCCTTTCCTCACGTGCTGCAGCCTTACAAATCGCAGGAACTGGCGCAGCCGAATCTGGGAAACTCGCCGCGCATCGATGCCCTCATGAAGGATGGCAAGATTTATCTTTCGATCGATGACGCTGTCGCGCTCGCGCTGGAGAACAATCTCGATCTCGACATCGCCCGCTATAACCTGAACATCGCGCAAGCCGACCTGCTGCGCGCGAAATCAGGCGCCAGCATTCTGGGCGTGAATACCGGCATCGTGCAGAACACGCCCGGGGGCGGCGTGGGCGGACTCGGCGGCACAGTCGGCAGCGGCACCGGCGGCACCACGGTCGCGGCCGGCGGCGCGGGAACCGGCACGAACGGCTTGGTTAGTTCGACGCTCGGGGTCGGATCGCCGATCACCGCCTTCGATCCTCAACTTACCAGCACGCTGCAGCTGGACAAGAACAACACCGAGTCGCTCAGCCTGTTCAGCCCCGCTCCGGGCGGCGTCATTGCGCAAAACACTTACACCGCCGACTTCGCCTACACGCAGGGATTTGAATGGGGCGGCGCTCTCACTGCGGGATTCAACAATACGCACGTCACGACCAACAGTACTGCTGCGCTGCTGACGCCGCAGCTCGGTTCGAACTTCCAGTTCCGCTTCACGCAAAATCTGCTGCAGGGTTTCGGCTTTCTTCCGAACACGCGATTTATTCGCATTGCCAAGAACAACCGCGAAATTTCCGACGTGGCCTTCCGCCTGCAGGTCATCACCACGGTCGACCAGATTGAAAACATGTACTGGGATTTGGTCTTTGCCTACGAAAACGTGCGGGTGCAGCAGGAATCGCTCACCTACGGGCAGAAGGCTCTCGACGATACCCAGCGCCAGGCGAAGGTTGGCACCGTGCCGCCAATTCAGGTGGTCAGCGCGCAAAGCACCGTGGACACCGACCAGCAGAACCTGATCGTGGCCCAGAACAATCTGCAACTGCAAGCGCTGCTGATGAAAAACGCGCTGAGCCGCAGCATCGAAGATCCTGTGCTGGCTGAGGCCGACGTGATTCCAACGTCCACGGTGCAGTTGCCGCAAACTGAGCCGGTCATTCCGATCCAGGACATGATTAATGACGCGCTGCAGCATCGCGCCGAACTGGTGGAGTCGCGCATCGATCTCAACTCGCGCGACGTCAGCAACAAAGCGATCCGCAACTCCCTGCTGCCTACGCTCGACGCGTTTGTTTACTACGGTGGGTCCGGTGTGGGCGGCAATGTCAACCCGGCGCTGGTTCCCCCAAACTGTGATCCGACGACGCAGAATTGTTTCAACCCAACCAACGGGCCGCCTCCGTTCGTCAATGGAGGCCCGGTAAGTTACGGCAGCACGCTGAGCCAACTCGCCAACTCGACCGCGCCTGACAAAGGCATTGGGCTGTCGCTCACCATCCCGCTGCGCAATCGCCTGGCGCAATCGAACCAGGTGCGCGGCGAGCTGGAATATCGCCAGGCGCAGGTCCGTGAACACCAGCTGGAAAATCAGGTGCGGATTGAAGTGCGCAACGCGCAATTCGATGTCCGGCAGAACCGCGTCGCAGTGCAGGCTGCACAATCCGCGGTCGATCTGGCGCGTCAGACGCTGGACGCCGATCTACAAAAACTGAAAGTCGGCCTGACTACGCAGACCGCGATCCTTCAGGATGCGGCCACTTTAACCACCGGCGAGTCGAATCTGGTTTCGGCCAAGGCTGCCTACGAGAAGTCGCGCATCGAACTCGACCGCGCCACCGGATTATTGCTCGACCACGCCGGCATCAATATCGCCGAGGCCACCCGCGGCCAGGTCACGCACCTGCCCAACGTCCCCTACGTCGCCCCGCGCCAGGAGGCGTCTCCCGAGGGACTGCCGACCTCGACGCCTCCGCAAACCGCCCAGCCTGCTCCGCCGGGAGGGCAAATGTAACGCCCGTTCCGGTGTACGTACAACATTGTGAGGATCGGCATTCCACTCTTAGCTTGCGCGAGAAAACTTTGGGAATTTGTGGAAATGTCTGGCTCGAACCGGTACGGCTCGCGCCCTGATATAGACTGTCGCCCAAGCTCGAACCTTTAATGCCCGAACCTTCCATGCCCAGACCTTCCCGGCCGCCGCTGCCCAGATTTTTCCTGTGGCTTCTGCCCCTTTTCGTGTGCCCTTCAACTGGCGGCCATCGGAATCCTTCACCAATATCGCACTCGGCCGGTGGCGGAGGAGTTAATTGTTGAATAATGATTGTTGATTGATGATTGGGGAGGCATCTCGTTTTTTCAATCACCAATCATCAATCAGCAATCGATAATCAGCAATTCCCTATGACCATTTCCGTAGCCATCGTGGCGATGGATGAAGAAGCGAACATCGGCCGCACTCTGGCCAGCGTCAGCTGGGCGGATGAAATTGTGCTGGTCGACTCCGGCTCGAAAGATCGCACTTGCGATATCGCGCGCGCTCACGGCGCCCGCGTCGTGGTCGAACCCTGGCGTGGATACGTCGCTCAGAAGCAGTACGCCCTCGATCTCTGCACCCAGGATTGGGTTCTGCTGCTCGACGCCGACGAAGAAGTCAGTGCCGGACTGGCGGAGGAGATTCGCGCCGCGATTGCCGACCCCAACGCGGTGAGCGGTTACTGGCTGCCGCGCCAGAATCTGTTTCTCGGCCGATGGATGCGCCACGGCGGCTTCTATCCCGATCCCAAGCTGCGCCTGTTTCGCCGTGGGCAGGGCTTCGTCACAGGGCACGATCCCCACGACCGCTGCGAACTCAAACCGGAAATCGCTCAACGATTCCACCAGTTCAAGCATGCCCTGATTCACTACACGTATCCGAACCTGACCCTCTACCTCGGCCACATGAATCGCTATTCGTCTTTGGGCGCGAAGCTCGCCGTTGCCAAAGGACATCGCCGCTTCAGTCTCAATAACATTGTGCTGCGTCCCCTGACGACGTTCGTCTACAACTATTTTTTCCGTCTCGGTTTTCTTGACGGCCGCGAAGGCCTGCTGCTGCACCTTTACCATGCCGGTTACGTCTCGTGGAAATACTCCAAGGCGTGGGAGTTGGCGCGCACGCAAGGTAAGGCGACAGAAAACTGACCGACCGGTCGTTTTATCGTCATCCGCGCGCCTTGCTCCCGCGCCCTCGCTTCCCTATCATCGAAACAGAGCACCGGGTCACCAGGAAAAGAACGCATGGAAAAGAAGCCGCCCAAGCCGCAAGTTGCCGAGAGTCCGATCGCCGACGTTTTTGAGAATCGCCATCCTTCCGCTGCCGAGAAGAAATGGGCGGAGAAAACTTTGACGCCCACGCTGGAGAAAGCGCCTGAGCGCCCCATCGGCGCGCCCACGGGCACGAATCTCGACGAGCATGGCCACGCGCGCTTCACCACAATTTCCGGCGTGCCGATTCGTCGCCTCTATACTCAAGCTGATTTACCCGGCGACTGGAGCGAGGAAAATTATCTTGGCTATCCCGGCCAGGCGCCTTACACGCGCGGCATTCATGCGACCGGATATCGCGGCAAGCTTTTCACCATGCGGCAATTTTCGGGCTTCGCGTCGCCCGAGGAAACCAACCAGCGCTACAAATATTTGCTCGAACACGGCGGCAGTGGACTCTCTGTCGCCTTCGATCTGCCCACGCTGATGGGCTATGACTCCGACCATCCGGCGAGCGAAGGCGAAGTCGGCAAGTGTGGCGTGGCCATCGATTCCTTGGAAGACATGGAAATTCTTTTCGGCGGCATCGACCTCGAGAAGACGACGGTCTCGATGACCATCAACTCGCCCGCATCGGTGCTGTGGGCAATGTATCTGGTGGTCGCGGAAAAGCAGGGGGCCGACTGGAAGAAAATCTCAGGCACCATTCAGAACGATATTCTCAAGGAATACATCGCGCAGAAGGAATACATTTATCCGCCGGCGCAGTCGATGCGGCTAGTCATCGACACGTTCGAGTTTGGCTCGAAGTTCACGCCGCGCTTCAACACGATTTCGATCAGCGGATATCACATTCGCGAAGCGGGATCGACTGCGCTGCAGGAGCTCGCGTTCACACTCTATGACGGCGTCGAGTACGTGGAGTGGGCCAAGCGGCGCGGACTTGATGTGGACGAGTTCGGTCCGCGGCTGAGTTTTTTCTTCAACGCGCACAACGACTTTTTCGAAGAGATCGCGAAATACCGCGCCGCGCGCAAGATCTGGTATCGCGTAATGAAAGACCGCTTTGGCGCGAAGAACGAGCGCACCTGGCTGATGCGCTTCCACACCCAGACCGCGGGCGTATCCCTGCCGGCGCAGCAGCCGATGAACAACATTGCACGCGTCGCGGTACAGGCGCTGGCCGCTGTCCTGGGCGGAACCCAGTCACTGCACACCGATTCCTACGACGAAGCTCTGGCGCTGCCCACAGAAGAGGCGGCCCGAATCGCACTGCGCACGCAGCAGATCATCGCCTACGAATCGGGCGTGACACAGACGGTCGATCCTCTCGGCGGATCATACTTTCTAGAAACCTTAACGCTCCAGATGGAAGGCGGCGCCTTCGATTATTTCGGCAAGCTCGATGCCATGGGCGGTATGGTGAAGGCCATCGATCGCGGCTATCCGCAGAAAGAAATTGCCGAGGCGTCGTACCAGTACCAGCGCGCCGCCGAGGCCCGCGAGAAGGTGATTGTCGGCGCCAACGAATTCGTCATCGAAGAAGAGTCGCCGCACATTCTTTACATCGATGAAAGCGTAGCCCGCCAGCAAACCGCAAAACTAAAAACTCTGCGCGCCCGCCGCTCGAACGACGACGTAAAGCGCACCCTTGAGGCACTCAAGAAAGCCGCGGCGCAGGAACCGAAGGCCGGGACCAACGGCAACGTCTCCTCCGCCAACACTATGCCCTACATCGTGGACGCGGTCCGCGCCTACGCCACCGTGGGCGAAATCTGCGAAGCCTTGCGGCAGGTGTACGGCACGTACACCGAAGTCAGCATCACCTAGGGCAGACTTGCGGGCTAGACCTAGGAATACTGAGATTACGAATATAGTTTGATCGGCGCGACCACCCGCGTGATGGTTCCGCCGGGACTGGGCTGGTCGGGCTTGAGGCCGCAGCGCATGGAGGCGAACAGGCCGATCAACTGTCCCAGCATCACATCGAGCACCGGGCGATAGTAGTCGGGAAAGTCGGCAGTGCAATTCAAAGACAACGAATAATCGGCGAGCGACGAAACGTCCTCGCCGCCCCGCGCCGTCACTACCGCGCGCACCCGGCCCAGATGTTTGCGATCCATTTCTCGCAGCAGATCCAGTTCATATCCACGCCTTCGACTATCGCCGGACAGGAAGGCCACGAACAGAGTGTTCCCGTCGACACTCGACATCGGCCCGTGGCGCAGGCCAAGCGGCGTTTCCGCCATGGTGGTGACTTTGCCGGAGCTGAGTTCCACAACCTTCAGCGCGGATTCGTCGGCCACCGCCCGCAGAACTCCCGCACCCACAAAACAGGCGCGCGTGCAACCCAGCAACGTCATGGCGGCAGCGGCTTCGGAGGCAGCGGGAAGAAACTTCTCTCCGGTCTCAGACAGTCGCCCAACCACCTGGCCGAACTCGGCAAGATCTTCCAAATGACCCACGCACTGCCCGGCCAGAACCATGTTGCTGAATGAACTGGTCATGGCGAGCCCGCGATCGTTCACCGCATCGTCGAGCACCAGGGCGATCGCGCGGTCGGGATGCTGCGCGCAGAGTTGCGCCATCGTGCCCTGCTGGTTGCAGGTCACCACCAGATGGCGGATGTCGCGATTGCGGTCGAGCGCCTGCTCCAGCAGCGCAACGCCTTCAGGACTCTCCCCCGAACGCGAAAACGAAACCCAGAGATACTCTCTTCCGGGACGGTGGAATTCTTCGAACTCGGTCAGCAGAGTTGTACTGGGCAAGGGCCAAACATCACAGCCCCAGCGGCGGCGAAGCAACGGCGCCAAGGCCCGGCCGGTATAGTCTGAAGTTCCAGCACCCACCAGATAAACACTTGGAGAGGAGGTACTGCCGCGGCCAATTCCGGCCCGCCGGAGCACGTCATTCAAATCGGCGCTGCGCTCGCGGCAGGTCTCGTAGGTTTTGCCCCAGGTAGACGGCTGCTGCCAGATTTCGCGGGGCGTGTGTTCCAGCCCGCGCTCGGTTCTTTCCTGCTCCGGCAAGTCCAGCAGTGCGCGCAACGGGTCGCCCAACGTAGAGTCTCCTCGGACACAAGTCTATTACAATCCAACCTGGTTGAAAAGTAATCGAAAGAAAAGGAAATCTAGTTCGGAAGGAAACGGTAGAGTCGAATTGGAACCGCTTTTTGCGGGCACTTTCTCTGCCCATTTCACTTTACTGAAACCCGCGCAACGTTTTCAGCAACTAATCGCGCTGAGAAGTGTTTCTAAGACTCGAAGGAGAAAAACATGATCCGTGGTTCGCACCCCCTGAGTTCGCTGCTGCTGGCGGCCGCGCTGGCGTCGTCCCTGGCGGGAATCGGATGCGCCGAGCACCACTACTATCGCGTTTACGATCCTTACTACACCGACTATCACGTGTGGAACGACGACGAGGTCGGCTACTATAACCGCTGGGCAGGCGAGACCCATCGCGATGCTCACCGCGACTTCCGCAAACTCAACAAGGATGAGCAGAAAGAATATTGGACCTGGCGCCACAACCATGGCGATCACGATCACGACCATCACTAGAACTCGGGCCGGGCTCTCAGTGCTGGAGTGCGCTGAATTTGACCGCGCTGAGAGCCTGGTTGGTGGTGGTGAGTCGCGCGCCCAGTTGCTCGAACTCGGCAACTGTTTTCTCTCCATCTTCCCGCTTCAGGGTTTCGATGGCATCCTGCACTATGGCGACGCGCCGTCCCCGTTCGAGCAGGCCTTTGACGGCGAAGCTCACGCAGTATTCCGTAACCACTCCAAAGACGACAAATTCCGCGTGACTTCCCAGCCGCCGCAGCAGAGCGTCTGCATGGCGACTTTCAAAAATATTCAACGTTTGCTTTTCCAGCAGGACCTGCTGATATCCGGCTAAGTCTTCGGGCAGTTTCGCTTCCGCGTCATTCGGCACGCGCGCAACTTTGTCCGCCAGGGCTTCGGGAACAAGTTCGGAACCGGCGGTTCCCTTCACGCAATGCGGCGGAAAGATTTTGAATTCAGGATCGTCGGGCGCGTGAAAACATCCATGGGAAACCAAGAACACCTGCCCCTGCCGGGCCGCGTCGGTGAGCCTGCGGATGTTCGGCAGCAACTTTTCCGCTCCCGGCACATATAGTTTCCCGCCGGGCAACATAAAATCAGTTTGCACGTCCACTTCCCAAAAAATAAATTCTCGCGAAACCATGATTCTCCTCCCCGGAGAGAACTGGCCTGGCATCTCCGGCTTTATGCGCTATGCTACGGAGATTCGATGAAGAAACAGCGCGTCACCTATGATACCGTGCGCCGCGCCGCCCTCGCGCTCCCCAACGTGAAGGAGGGCACGTCCTACGGAACTCCTGCGTTGAAAGTTGGGGGAAATCTTTTCGTCCGGCTGCACCAGGATCTCGACAAGATCGTCCTCAAGATGCCCTTCGACCGCCGCGAAGAACTTATGGCAGGCGAAGCTGCGACCTACTTCATCACCGATCACTACCGCGACTACCCATGGATTCTGGTCAGCCTGGAGAACGTGCATCCCGACGCGTTGCCGGACCTTCTGAGGATCGCCCATCGCGCCGCTTCACTGGCCAAGAAGCGTCGCGTATGATGGCGGGTTCCACTCGCACGGTGAAATGATTCCATGAGCCACGACGGCCCGGCACAATCCGCAAGCCCCAACAAACTGGTGATCCGCAACATTGGCCTCCTCCTCAGCGGAGACCTCGACCATCCCATCCTCGACGCCGACACGGTGGTCGCGCGAGACGGCGTTATCCACATTGTCGGCAAAGAAAAAGATGTCGATACTGCCGGCGCCACGACGACGATCGACGCCAACGGCACCGCGCTCGCTCCCGGACTCATCGACAGCCACGTGCATCCGGTCTGCGGCGATTGGACGCCCCGTCAGAACCAGTTCGGCTGGATCGATAGCTGCCTGCACGGCGGCGTCACCACCATGGTTTCCGCCGGAGAGGTTCACACACCCGGACGCCCGAAAGATATTGTCGGCCTGAAGGCGATGGCGATTTTCGCGCAGCGCGCCTTCCAGTCGTTTCGTCCCGGTGGCGTGAAAGTTTTTGCCGGAGCTCCCGTCCTTGAACATGGCATGCTCGAAGAGGACTTCAAGGAACTCGCCGCGGCCGGCGTAAAATTCCTCGGCGAAGTCGGACTGGGCAGTGTGAAGGATGGCGTCACCGGACGCCGCATGGTCGCGTGGGCCCGCAAATACGGCATCCAGAGCACGATTCACACCGGCGGGCCTTCCATTCCCGGCTCCAGCCTCATCGACAAAGACATGGTGCTCGAGACCGATGCCGACGTGGTCGGGCACATTAACGGTGGCCACACCGCGCTGCCCGACGATCAGATTATGGCGCTCTGTGAGCGCTCGCCCCGCGCGCTGGAAATTGTTCACAACGGCAACGAGCGGGCAGGACTTCTCGCGCTGCGCACCGCGAAAGAATTGAAACAACTGCACCGCGTGATTCTCGGCACCGACTCGCCCGCCGGTTCGGGCGTGCAGCCGCTCGGCATTCTGCGCATGATTGCGATGTTGTCGTCACTCGGAGAAATTCCAGCGGAGATCGCGATCTGCCTCGCAACCGGCAACACCGCAAAAATGCGCAGCCTGAATTGCGGCCTGATTGCCGCCGGACGCGAAGCCAGTTTCGTTTTTCTCGACACCGCGCAGCAGTCCGCCGGAAAAAATCTGCTGGATAGCATTCGAAAAGGGGACCTGCCCGGCGTCGGCATGGTCGTCATCGACGGCGCAGTGAGTATCCAGCGCAGCCGCAACACCCCGCCAGCGACACGAGTGCCAGAAATTGTAAAGTCATGATCGGATCATGTGGGGATGGCCGCCTTCGGCCGTCCAGGCAAGCGCAGCGAAACGAAAAAACGTATCGAGAAGCAGTTTTTGATTTTGGTGGCACAGCGTTTCAGCGCTGCGATCAGCAGCGAGTGATATGAACGGGCTTCAGCCTCCGAGGGATTACAGTGCAAAACTTTCGACTCCTACTCTTCTCTGCTCTCATCCTCGCTGCAACTCCTCTCGCCGCGCAACAGCCCAACCCCGCCGACTGGTGCCGCGCCCTTCCGCGTCCCGAATACAAAGCTCTGACCCGCGTTCCCGTCAGCGACCCGTGGTTCGAGGTCTACCGACCCGCGCCAAAGGTCTTCGCAATTTACGAACCGCATCAAGCCGAAGAGACCATCGCTTACCTGATTGTCGGCGAGAATAAAGCTCTGCTGTTCGACACCGGCATGGGCATCAGCGACATCAAGAAAGTCACGGCAGAGCTTACTAAGCTCCCGGTCATCGTGACGAACTCGCACACTCACGATGATCACGTCGGCGGCAACTGGCAGTTCGAGACAATCTACGGAATGGACACCGAGTTCACTCGCAAGAACGCGCGCGGCTCTCGCAAAGACGCACAGGCGGAAATCACACCCGATCAGATCTGCGGGACTCTTCCGAAAGGACTCGACGCGCAGGCCTACGCGACACGCCCCTGGAAGATCACAGCCAAAATCCATGATGGAGACGACTTCGATCTCGGCGGCCGCATTCTGGAAGTCATCGCCACGCCCGGACACACCCCAGACGCCATCGCGCTGATCGATCACGCCAACGGCCTGCTCTTTACCGGCGACACGTACTATCCCGCGCCCATCTGGCTCTACCGCCCCGAGACGAACCTCGACGCTTATGCCGTGTCGATTCGACGGCTCGCTGCGCTGGCGCCGCAGGTGAAGTTAGTTCTGGGCGCGCATAACATTCCAGTCGCGCCACCGACAATCCTTCTGCGACTCGTATCCGCGTTCGATGCCGTGCGGGCGGGCACAGTCTCTCCGACGCCGGATTCTCAGGGGAAGGTCCTCTACAAAGCGGGAGACATTTCGTTCCTGATGCGCGCGCCCCCTCCCCAATCCAAGCCCTGATGACGGTCAGACCTTAAGTTGCTGCGCCTTATACAGCTTCTTGTCAACCATGTAATCCAGCGGACTTGATGCATCTGTCATGAGGTTGCCATCCAACAATTGCAAGAGGAGTACTCCAGTTTGACGAATCGGATCATCTCCCGGCGGATGCTGGTCCACAACGGTCTGCACAACTTTACGAAGTTGCTGCCTTCTCGCTTCTTCGGTCAGGAACTCGTCGAGCTTTAGATGAACGCAGCCCATGAAGCCGCCTGCGGCTTGTAGCCGCCAGTGTGCGACAAGTTTCACCTCCCAGTCCTCCAGTTTCTCCCGCTTGACGATATCCTCGGCGACTTCCCTCGCCAGACATTCAATAAAACGATCGAATGACCAAAAGCCGTAGTCACGATACTCAATGAAGCTGCTTCCCATACGATTCCCTTACCGCAGTCCGTCGTCGCCCTTGATCTGCTCCTTCGTCAAGCCGCCGACGCGAGGCAGCGGACGCCCGCTGTCAGTGACCGCAATCGCGATCATGATTTCATTCGCTCGCGGCGCATCATTGATTCGCACTTCCATGCCATCGAAGTGGCTGCGCACGAAGGCCGCGTCTTTGTGGCCCAGAGGGATGTCGAGCGCCACACCCATCCCGCCGCGCTTTTTCGATGACGGAATCAGAGCCGCGCCTTTGCCTAACACGCGCCGCACGGGGGCCCCTAGCTTCGGGTGCAGAATGGCTGCCGCGTGTTCCAGTTCTCCATTCTCGCCGACCGCAGCGGCCTTGCCATAACTCTCCGCCGATGGTCCCGCGATTCCCAGCGCAGCCACCGCCCGCGCCGTGAGCAGTTCGCCGAGTTCTTCGCCAATCGCCATCAGTTCCGAAAGATCTTCAACATATTTTCCCGCGTACGGATTCTCAATCACGGCCACAGCCGCCGCCCGCCGCGTCGGCGGTGAAATCGCGCGATCCATCTCGCGCTGCGTTTCTTCCACGAAGGTCGCGATCTTCCGGATTTTCGCTTTCATCCTCTCGTCACCGCAGTCCGTCTTCTCCCTTGATCTCCGACGCCTTGAGCCCGCCCACGCGGGCGTGTACGCGCGCTCCGGTCGTCATCACCAGCGCCAACAGAATCTCATCCGCGCGCGGCGCATCATTCACGCCCACTTCCATCGAATCGAAATGACTGCGCACATACGACGCGTTGATGTGTGTGATGGGCACATCCAGCCGCGTTCCCAGTCCGCCAACTTTTTTCGTCGACGCCACAATCGCCTTCGCCCCGCCGAGAACTTCGCGCATCCCGTATCCACCCGGCACATGCCACAATGCGCCGTGCTCTAATTCTCCTGCGGAGCCCACAATCGCGCCCTTGCCATAACCCTCGACGACTTTCGCGTCCCCGCCCAGCGCGGCGACGAGTGACCGTGCCATCTCCAGACCGAGAGGCTTCAGATCGTCCATCAATCCTTCGATGTTCGCGATGTAAGCTCCGGCAAACGGATTGCGAATGACCGCAATCGCGGCCGCGCGACGCAGCGGCTTTTCCGCCATCGGCCCACCCTCATGAAAAATCTCTTCCACGCACATCACTTTCTTTCGGACCACCACCTCAGGCATGAACGGAGCCCCTTTCGCCAAGCGGTGTCGCGATCATTTTCGATTGTCCGACATCCCCCACGACGCGCGTCTCTCCCTGCAGGCTCAACGCTGCGGACCGAATCAATCCCATTCTCAACAGAAGTTCCGCGGTGCGCGATCCCGCCTCCAAAGCGTGGTGAACTTCCTCTGAAAACAACTCACCGACAGCCTGTGTCACCAGCCGATCTCTGAGATCGCTGTCGGGCACAAGTTCACAAGCGGGAACACGAACTATCGCAGGATGCCCCGGCAGATCAACGGCATTCGCGATGATCGTCGCCGCGGCGTCGGCGGCCGCGGCGCGATCCGCCAGCACCGTAACCGCATCCGCAATGCCCAACGAAAAGCTGCGGCCCCGCCACCCGCTGGTGGCAATGCCGCGCACCGGATCGGCCGCATGGACCGTGGTCGTGCCAAGCAGTGAACGTCGGTCCGGTCGCTCCATCATCCCGACCACAAATTTCTCGCCCGGGCTCAAGTGCAGTGCAATATCGCCGCCATCGTTGACATACGCAGACGACAGTTCGGCGGCCGCAACAATCGTCGCCAGAATCTCCTCCGCCACCGCACCCGCCACGGCCGCCATGGGCGTGATGAAATATTGCGGAGCGTAAGGCATCACCGACGCAACCATTCTCCGCGCCACCGCACCCTGCGGCCACTCGTCGTCCAGCGAGCAACGCCGCCGCAGGTATGAAAGCTCGCCGCACAACTCGTCGAGCACCGTGACGAACCTCGCGCTAGCAGAGTGATATGCCGTCTCGATTGCGCGTGGCGTTCCGAACGCCTCCACGATCAGGTCGATCGGGCCGTCGTGAAGATGCAACCGCCGTCCATCGGCCAGCATTCGGATCTGTGCGCGCTGCTTCATCGCTTTTTACTCTTGACTGTTGTCGCCGGTTTCATTCCTGACTCAAGAGGCCAAGGATTCTCCGCGCGCGCCGCCACGCGTTGCCGCCCTTCATCTTTAGCAATCAACGAACTCAACGGACGCACATGCTCCACATATCCGCCCAAGGCGGCATAATCCGCCAGCCGCAATGTGAACTCGATCGGAGCCACCAGCGCCGGAGTCGGCACGTAACCAAACGCATTCTGCGGCATGCGGGTTACGTCGGCCATGAAAGTGATTCCGCCGCCGGGCCACACATACACGGGTGCGCCTCCACAGGTCACGCGGGTGAACGCGCCGCTCACGGAATGCGTCAGCTTCACCGGATTCTCGGTCACGCCCGCTCGCAACGATCCTCCCGCGCCAGCCATGAACAGCACGGTGCACAGAGCGGGCTCGCAATTCTCCCTGATGCGCGCCACCGATTCCTGCAAGTCGAGCGGTAATTCTTTTTCCCGCGGCTTCAGGTCTGCGTCCAACTCAAAATAACCGTGGTGCTCGCCGGTCGTACTTACCATCAGCAAGCGCAGCCCGGGCCACGCTTTCTTCGCATTGAACTTTCCCAGAATCGTGAGCGGATCATCGATCTCCGTCCCACCCCACGCCGTGCCCGGCTCCGCCACCTGAAAATATCTGCCCGGCGTGGAGCGTCTTCCCTTCAGCTTGATCCCTGTCTCCGGCACGCCCAGCAGCTTGCCCGCCTGATGTTCCGACAGCACGCCAGTGATGTGATCATCGACCACCACCACTTCATCGACTTTGCCAAACCACTGCTTGGCGAACATTCCGATCGTCGCCGAGCCGCAGCCCACGCGCATGCGCTCTTCCTGCACGCCGTCAACAATCGGCGGCTGGCCAGCCTGCACCACGACCTTCGCACCGTCATCAATTTTCAGTTCCACCGCTTTGCCGTTGCACAAATTCAGCAGCGTCTCACACGTCGCCGTGCCTTCGTGGCGGCTGCTTCCGGTCAAATGCCGCACCCCGCCGAGCGACAGCATCTGCGATCCATATTCGCTCGTGGTCACGTGGCCCACGGCTTCTCCTTGCGCGCGCACCGTGCTGCATTCCGCGCCCAGATGCCGGTCGGTATCGATCTTCACCTTGACGCCGCAGTAACTGAAAATACCCTCGGTCACCACGGTCACCATGTCCACGCCTTCCACTTGCGAAGAGATGATGAACGGAGCCGGCTTGTAATCGGGATAGGTCGTGCCCGCTCCGATCGCGGTCACGAACGTCTCGCCATGGCTGCCGAGTGTGCCGTCCCATTCGCGGCCCCGCTCCAGAAACGGTTTAACCGCTTCCCCACGTTCCACAGCTCGATGCAACACCACATGCGGATCAAGCCGCACCAGTTTGCCCTCGTGATTGCCATAACGGTCGCACGATCCCGTTCGCCCCGGCTTGATGTAACACAGCACGGGACACGCATCGCAGCGAATCGCGTCGTCAGCCACGAGCGCCTCCGCTGGCCTTAGTCAGGATCGCGGCGCGCACGTGGTCCGGCGTCGCCGGGATTTTGTGAATGCGCACTCCGATGGCATCATGCAACGCGTTCAGAATGGCGGGCGCCGTCGGGATCACCGCCTGCTCGCCGATTCCCTTCGCGCCGAACGGCCCGATGGACGACGCGTCTTCAATCAGGATCGACTCCACCGGCGGAACATCCCCGGCCGTGGGGATCAGATAGTCGTGCAGGTTCTCGCCCGTGCCCGGAAAGAATTCTTCCATCAACGCCATCCCTAATCCCTGCGCGACTCCGCCCTCGATCTGCCCCTCGATCAAAGTGGGATTGATCGCGCGACCAACGTCGTGCGCCGCCGTCACTCGCAACACACGCACCGTGCCGAGTTCCACATCGACCTCAATTTCCGCCAGGTGTGCACCGAAGCCGAAGACCGCGTACGGGCTTCCCTGCCCATTTTCGTCGAGCGGACTGGTCGGCGGATCGAAGGTCGCCTCGCAAGTAATCGCGTATCCGTATGAATCGAGCGGCAATTCCGCGAGGGCGAGCACCTTCCGGTCTCCACTTTCGACCACTGTTACACAGCCCTCGTCAAACTCAATGGTCGCGCAGTCACTCGCCCCGGCCAGTTTAAGGATCTCACTACGCAACTTGCTTCCCGCCATGTACGCCGCTTTGCCAGTCACCAATGTTTGCCGCGACGCCGAGGTCTTGCCGCAATCCGGAGAAATCGAGGTGTCGCCTGAAACCAGATCGAATTGTGCTACAGGCACGATCATCGCGTCGGCGCAAATCTGCGTCACGATGGTATTCGATCCCTGGCCAATATCGACCGCCCCCTGATGCAAGGCGATGCGCCCATCGCGCTTCAATCCAACGCGCACCGTCGACGGATTCGGCAGCGAAGTATTTCCGCAGCCATACCACATGCCGGCCACGCCGACGCCGCGTCGCAACGGGCCGATTCCCCGGGCGTTGAATGCGGCCGATTCCGCCCGTGAAGCCTGCCATCTCGGTCGCAGTGCCTCGAAGCAAGCGCGAATGCCAACCCCTTCGCCCAGCACCTGCCCGGTCACAGTCGGAGTGTTGTTCTCCAGAGCATTCAGAATACGAAACTCCAGCCGGTCGATGCCGACTCGGTCGGCCAGTTCGTCATACATCTGCTCTTGCGCGATCGCTGCCTGGGGCACGCCGAATCCGCGAAACGCTCCCGCGGGAACAACGTTGGTGTGCACTGCCCGCGTCAGCGCGCGATAATTCGGAACCCGGTACGGACCCGAAGCATGCACCGGCACTCGCCCCGCGACGGTCGGCCCCCACGAAGAATATGCTCCGGTATTAAAGTCCGCGGCAAAATCGAGTGCCGTCAGCTTTCCCTCACGCGTCGCGCCCGCCCGCAGCCGCATCCGCGCCGGGTGCCGCTTCGTAGTCGACATAATCGATTCGGTCCGTGAATACACCATGCGCACCGGACGCCCTACCTTCCATGCAGCAAGCCCCATAAACGGTTGTACCGAAAGGTCCAACTTCGCTCCAAATCCTCCGCCCACCGCGGTCGGAATAATGCGCACCTTCTCGGGCGCAATCCCCAAAATCTTCGCGATGTCGTCGCGGTCCATATAGGGCGATTGCGTGCAGGCCTGAATCTCAATGCAGTCGCCGACACGGCGAGCGAATCCGGCCTCGGGCTCAATGTAGGCATGCTCCACAAATCCGGTCTCGTATTCGCCCTCGGCAACCACGTCCGCTTCCGCCAGCGCTTTTTCCACGTCGCCGCAGACCACGCGCCCGCGCACTAGAATGTTCGCTTCGCGTTGCGCGTGAATTCGCGGAGCTTCGGCCGCCAGCGCATCATCGATCGTTTTGAGTGCCGGCAACTCTTCCCAGCGCACGGGAAATTCCGCCAGGTCGAGCGCTTCCAGCGCGTCCGTTTCTCCCACGACCGCGGCAGCTCCTTCTCCGCGGAATCGCGCCTCGTGGTGCGCGAAGACAGGCTGATCGGCAAATCTGGGAATCACGCCGTAGCAATCGATGCCGGGCACATCGTTGGCCGTCAGAACGAGCATCACGCCGGGATGATTCGCGACGAACTTGTCCAAATCGCCAAACTGAAATCGCGCCCGGTGATATGGGCAGCGAATCACGCGCACTCCCAGCGTTCCTGCCGGAGTTTCATCGGCCCCGAAAATCTCCAAGCCATCAATTTTCTGCTTGCCATCGAGCCGAACCAGCCGCGCACCCACCGCCGCGCCAGCTGCGGGCGATGCCTCGACGAGATTCGCCCCAGAGACATTCGCTCCCGCCTCTATGATCGCGCTGATAATTTTCCGGTACCCCGTACAGCGGCAAAGCACGCCGCCAATCGCATCCCGGACTTCGCTTTCGCCCGGAGATGAATTTTTCTCCAGCAGCGCCGTCGCCGCGACCAGCATCCCGGGAGTGCATGCCCCGCATTGCGCCCCGCCGTGCGAAAGAAAGGATTGCTGCAGGCGACCGTAGATCGGCGGGCGCTGCGCCAATCCCTCGACCGTTGTGATTTCGCATCCCGTGGCCTGCCCCGCCGCCACCAGGCACGCGCA
>Ga0210400_10000871_pt1 | contig 31309 bp, 46 predicted proteins | sample IncBWH26MmetaG_FD_155456 | JGI IMG/M metagenome (GOLD analysis project Ga0210400, IMG submission 155456) | Forest soil microbial communities from Barre Woods Harvard Forest LTER site, Petersham, Massachusetts, United States - Inc-BW-H-26-M | ecosystem: Environmental > Terrestrial > Soil >... | reverse complement strand
TGTACTCAATCCCGCCCTGCGACAACTTGGCAATGAATTCTTTATCGTACGTGTCGTAATCTAAGAAAGATATCGCCCAAAAGATTTACCATGCGCTTACCTCCTTCTTGTTCTACTGGCGGTTTGGTGGAGAGAGCTAAATTTGAAAGTGCCCTCTCGTGCTCGGAGAAAAGAGAAGCTCAGTGAGCGAAAATAGCGGTTTCCGCTCACGACCTCGTAGAACTCAGTTAAGGAATCATACGAACGCAAGTGTGTCTTTGTTTGTGATTACTCAGATTCCTACCGGACGGAATCGTCTGTTGAGCGTCATCCAAAGATAGTGGAAATTTTCGTCCGACATCTGATCCGACGCCGGAAGCCGGTGCATCTGGCACTCTCTCTTTCGCGCAGTTTATTGAAGATGCGTATCTTCCTTCTGTCGAGAAGGAGAAGCGTCCATCGACATATAAAGGATATAAGAATTTATTCCATGGCGTCATCAAGCCGCACCTAAACGGTACGCCTTTGACACAGTTCGGAATTCCGGCAGCGCAGAAAGTTATCAACGCGATCAAAGCTGAGAAGAACCCTACGACGCCGAAGCACCGGGGTGCCAAGCCCCCGGAAGCCTTTCCCTTCACGGGGAATTTGGCATGGCAATGGATTTCCCTAAGAATTCGGTAACACGCCGGGAGCAGGTACCCGCCGGGTAGGTCGCCCGTGGCACCCGCCCATCCACCCGGCACGGTCGCACGGGAACCCTTGATAGTCACCACTGGTGACAGGAGATAAACATGTCAGACGAACTGAACGACGATCTACGCGAGGCCGCATTGCTTGAACCGATGCCACGGGGACCGGGCCGTCCTGCTGGCGCAAAGAACAAGAGCACAAGCCGCACAGAAATTCGTCGTCGCGTCCAACTGCACCGTCAGCGAAAGCGCGAAGCCGCAGAAGTGGAAGAAGAGAAGAACGCTGAATACGAAAATCTACTGAAGCGACAAAGGGAACAGAACCTTATTTTCTTCGGTGAAGTCGCACCGGGACAAAATGCTCAGACGGCACAAGAAGAACTGGAAGTTGCGTCCGACTTCGCCGCCGCGATGTCGATGAAACCGATCCAAACTGGTCAAACCATTCGAGCGTACGTTAATAGTGTGCTCCGACGCTGGTGCGAAATCGGGACGCCTTTGCTCTACCGGGAAACAAAGTCATTTGCAGGACCGATCAAACCACCTGATCCAAAACAATTCGATGACATGGTGAAGATCGCTAACGCATACCAGTTTCCGAATAACTGTGACCAGCCAGTAAAACAGGGGGCAGTCTAATGGAGCCCTATCAAGGACGGCCGATTCGATTTGGAAACATAACGTTAAAGAATAAACCGGAAGCGGTAGCCGATCCACCATTACCAGCAGCATTCGATCCGAACATGTTCGTGCCACCGCCTGTCGAGTACGTCGAAGAAATCGATAACGCTGCGGAGTTTGAGAAGTTGCGTCGTTTCAATCTGGAGACTTTAGCGCGGTCCGCGCTCATCTTTCTAGAATCGGGAATGAGCGTCGAAGAAACGATTTCGATTCTTCAGATCAGGCACGTCAACGACCGCGACATAAGCAAACACCAAATACGCGACACAGTGGAGCAAGCATCACGACTGTTGGCAAAATCGAAGAGGAAGCCATGACCGAAAACAGAACCGGATTGGTAGCACCGTACGGCACGACCAGCACACCGGAGCCGACGACTGCCGAAGAGATACGCGAACAGATCGACGCGCCGGTCAGAAATGCACACGCCGGGGCACTAAAAGATGCTGTTTTATACTTGACTGACAACGCGGTGAACGGCTCTGACCACAATGTTAGAGCGGCCATAAATATTCGATGGAATTTGTCGTGGACCACAGTAGACCAAATCATATCCGAAGCACGACCGCTGGCTGAACGCGAGATAGAAAAAGTCAGAGCCGAACGCATAAAAAATGAAAGGGAACGAGTCAGCTTTCAAAATCTTGTCGCTTTGTTCGCCGTGCTCGGCTTGCGGATTCAGGTAAGCAACGACCGATACGACTTGCTCGGCCTAACTGAGTCGCAGCTTCTTTTGTGCGCCGAATTGGTGAAACGTGTGGATATGCATGGTTTGTGATGAGCCGTTCGACCCGGAACATTTACCGGATGGGGCAGTAATCATCAACGAGTATTACAGAACGAAGGTCGTTCAAGCTGGCGACACCGTACACGTTCTTCGCGTCGGTCGCGGAGCGCGGAAACCCAAAACCTTAACCCCGGCTATGCCGGTAGCAGTCGAGCGCAACGCTCTAGGAGAGAAGTAAATGGGATTCAAGGAAGATTACGAAAGACGGGTTCGTGAAGTCCAAGAGGCAGAAGCGAGCGCCCTAGAATCAAAAGCGTGGTGGCAGTTCGTCGAGAAGATGGGCGGTCAAGTACTAAGCAATGAAGCGAACCGCAACGTGGCGAAAGAAATGCTTGAACAGATCAGTACTCCGTTCACTCTCGAAAACCTTGTAAGCACGCTTGAGCAAGACCCGAGTTTTCGTCAGGCTCTTGCGACGCAGACCCCGGAACAGAGCCGTGCGGCAAGTCTCGAAACGATCCAGAAAATAACCGGGTCCGTACCCGTCACTGCAAAGTGGCAAACGAACGACCAGCTGGCTCAAAAAGCAAACGAACTGGAGCAGCGCCGGGAACTGTCATCGAAGAGTCCGTCGGAACTTCGCGCAATCATTCAAGCTGGAAGGCCAGCGCCGGACGCGTTACCGCCTCTGGCCGCAGACGTAACACGGGCCGTCCTTCTAAACATGCCGCCAGCGGAACTTAAGGCGACCTGCGGCGTTTCGGCAATTTAGCCGTGAATGCGCGGCTCGCGGGTCAGGGCTGAGCCTCTTTGGGTTCCTGAAAATCTTTAACCCGGTCTACCGCCGGTCAGAATTAAATCTAAGTCGGTAATGCCGACGGGAGAAACAGAAATGGGACAGGTACAATCACAGCAGGAAAAGGAACAGATTCTAACACAGTGGAGCGCGTTGAATCCCGCTGTAGTCATCGATTTATACAACGTCACGCTGCTCGAACAGTTCTTGAGAGAGAAGACCGGCGGGATCGTCTCGACCGGTGGACTCGATTGGGCGGTCCGGGAACTGGCTGGCCGTTTGCATTATCTCGCGGGCGCTGATATCACATCGCAACTGCAAGCCGGTGCCGAAGCTAGAAAGCAACTGGCGGAACAGCAGGCCGAGAAGAATAGGAAGTCCGAAGAATTACGCAAACAGATCGAGAGGCAAGCGCGGCAGGATGCAAACCAGCCGGGTGTGTCCAGTGCCTATTCAGGGCGAGAAGACGCGGCCGCAGAAGAAACGCGGGCACGTCAGGAACACGCGCAGGCAGCACAAAGACAGCTACAGCACGCTGCTTTCCTTGCTGAACTTCGAGACGCCGAACTTCATCAGGAAATTACCAATGGAATGGTGAATTGGGCAAGAACAAACGATGCTCGCCATCGCATGAAGGAAAATTTAAAACGGAAATATCCGCAGCTTTCCTCCGAGGTTCAGTAAATCGGAGTTACAAGTTTCGATGGTCTGAATCACAGACCAGAGCATAGTGTTTCCTTCGAAATCCGGCTGTCATGGATTCTCCAACCGTCTAATCGGCGGTGCTCAGACGTGGGCGTCTCCTGACAGGTAAACATTTCGAAGAACACGTAGCTCAATCGAGAAGGCCTGCCCGGTCAGATCAAGAACATATTGGCGTCCGGGCAGGGCACCTACCAAGGAACCGTGGACGGCGTCCAGACAACCCACATCGGTGTTTATTACGACACGATCATGCAAGCGAGCCTTGTATGTGCACCGGCGGCTGTTCAAAACGCCCTCGCACCAATTTTGCTGAGTGCTTTGAGATAGCCTCAACGAATTCGTGCCTACGTTCCGCCTTACGTATATATCTTCACCCAGGTTCGCACCACCGCCGCACTGCAGGGAGAAAACTTTTCTGGAGGTTATGGGATAGAAAGCGTAGGCTAGGAGTAAATATCTTTGACATCGCACTGATTACCCCACCCGATCATTGTGATGGCTCGGAGGATGTTATGGGGCTCGTCCTCTCACTATCAATCGTGGGTGCCATAGTTATTGCACTGCTCATCTACTTTGGACTCAAGGCAGCGGTCTGGAACCAGTTCGAGACTGAGACCGCAGGTGCTAGCGCTGGTCAGGCGTCCAGTGGCAACACAAAGCCAACGTTGAACGCCGTTCAGGATCAGAAAGCGCCGAAAGAAGGAGAGAGAGTAGAGGTTCTCGCCACTAGCGGCGGTCCTTCTTCTGGCGCAGATGCTCGGGACAACACACGCATCGCGGTCGTAGCGCCAGCGGCTGCATCCAGCAAAACAGGCCCAGAGGGTCCCGTAAAGAAAGAAATGTGGGCCGATAGCCATTACTGCTGGATCGTGATCTGCAGAAACGGTGGATTTCATCGCCACACCAATCTGCTCTTTGGGCATAGAATTCCGCTCGGTGAGACAGACGCCGTCTCTCCTCGGCCTGCTCTCGCCGGGAGTTTCAAGGTTCAATGCGATGAGTGCGGCAAACAATATTCCTACGAAGCCGACGACGTATTGCGGTTCGAACAGGAGCTTCCTGAGACTTTCACTCCACATCGGCTATTTCGAGACTTCTAGAGATGCTGGAATAACCGCCCGCCGGAGATCGCTGCCGTGAGTCCATTATTAAACCGAACTTGACACCAAGAGTGCTCAGCCGGTATGCGCCGCCGCCGTTTCCTCAAGTGCCAGTTTATTCTGCGCCGGTTCCGCCTGCCGCCCAGGGTTCGAAATCTGTTTCCGTTGCTGCCGCGTTGGTTCCGCAGTGGACGCAGTAGACCAGACGGGTTGGCTAACGCTCCTCCGCACCTGGCCCAAAGATCCTAATAAACTCGTGAACCGCGCCGTTAAGCGTCTTGTCACCACAAGCCTCCAGCAATTTATTCAACGAGAACAACAGCGGCATGGACGAAAACCATGCATCTGGCAAAACCTGAATGCAATTCTTGGGCGATGGCTTGGCGAACGTGACGACGACATCATCCTTCTTCTCAGAGAAATCTATGTGGTTCGTAAACGCGAAACTGTTGGGATGGCAAAATTCGCTTAGAAAGCTGTACTTCTCCCGCGCTTCATTGTCTCCGTGCTCCTTGAAATACTCGTTGAAGCCATTGATGACCTGACTGATATGCGGACCTTCCACCAGTTCTATCGGCGGCAACTTTTCATACTTCTCCTTCATGTAGCGGCTGCCCTGATTTATCCCGAGCATGAAGTTCCAAGCCGCCGAGTAATCCTCTTTCTTAATATGATCGGTGGCCCGCTTTTTCGTGTAGTACGAATGCGCTGCCATCTCAAACAGTGATCGACAGCAAAGGAATACAGCCGGGACGTGCCCAGAGTCGAACAGAAGAAGTGTGCTGTCTAAGACCTCGCGAAACTGACATAGCAAGCTGTAGGCATAAACCCGCATCGACCATTGAGCAAGTTCCCTGGTGGCCGCAGCGTCATGTGCTACTTTTGGTCTGGGAAGCTCTGGCGTCTGGACGGCGAGCATAATCTTGACCGTCTCCCGTATTTCACGGACTAATCTCGCCAATTCTTCCCCTTCGTTCATCGCGCAATCTCGCTAACACTGCATTGGCTAAGTGTCGAGCATGTCCCATTCGTCGCCCAGGACCCAACGCAACGCGGAGAGTTTTCCGTTGAACATCCCCCATCCGAAATCGTCCACGATAAGATTCTTCTTCCCGTACTTCTTCTCCATCTCTTGCATGCAACGCTTCACGCTCTGTTTCATTTCAGGCCCCCACGCCTCCTTGTCAACGTCTGCTGGCGTGCGCCCATACCAAATCTTCTCGTAGAACTCGTTCTCGGCCTTTCGTATCTGGCCTATGGTACGAATCTTGTATTGCTCTTTGATAAGGTCGTATCTGTACAACAAAGACCGGCGACCATTCGTAATGTGTTCGATCTGCGGTAGCTCCCACATCTTGATGCGAAAAAGGAGGTTTGCGGCTTAGACGGTACTTCTCTAGATATTCCTTGGCGGGATTTGAGAAGTAGCCGGAGGCGATAAAGAGCAACACGTTCGGGGATTCGGCTTCGGCCCACGCGAGAGCGTTTTGCAGTTCGGTTGGAGGAATCGCCTTACTGTAGTGCTTGCAGTCAACAAACCAAACATCGGAGAAGCGAGAGCCATCCACGTCTTCGCGTTGCTGGTGGGCGACGATGTCTCTGCCGCTGTCAGCGGGACTGCTGTCCTTTGGCGTTCCCTTTTGCCAGTCGAGATTGCTAAACCCCACTCGACGGAGAAGTTCGAAGCAGAACTCTTCGAAACCGACGCACGTTAAGTTTTTGAAGTGTATTCGCATCCCTACCTCTTACGACTGGACGGATTCTATCCCAAAAGCTGAGTTACGATAAGGATACGTAACCCGCGGAGTTCGCATGAGCCTAGGATTGGGAAAGCTAGGCTGACACGTGCAGAGTCTCTTTCACCTTTGCGATGCGCTTCTTAATCGGCTGGACCGATTTTATTGTCGGCGTCCGGACAGATGTCGTGCACATCGACTGGAATTGAAATAACTTTAGGGCCTAATTGGGGCGACCGAGGTTTACCTTGACTTCGTTTTTGAGCTCCTTGATTCGCTTGATAATCTCTACGCCCGTCAGTATGCCCTTATTCTCCAGAACCTCGTAGAGCGCTTGGGAGATTGCCTTACCGCGAATAGAGATTTCCTCAATCGAATTGGGTGCCTGTACTTCCTTGTCGTTCTGGTTCACTAAAATCTCCACCAGTTCAATTGGACAAATTTGGTTTCCCCTCATCAGGACACCACATCCGTTTTGTGGTTTCGCTCTCCAGTTTCTTCATGCGCTCAATCACTTCGGCGCGAGTAACGAGACCCTTCTCCTCAAGAATCTCAAAAAGAGCCTGTGACAAGAGCATGGTGTAGATGGCAGTTTCCGCTATCGACGCTGTCAGTTCTCCGGTCTTGTCGTTCTGAGCCATCGGGCCACCTTCTCTACCCCTACGCAAGATGGGGCTCTACCTTACTGCAGCAAACACGGTCCCGAAAGAAGTGCCCGCAGTAACCGCCGCCAACAATTGGTGGGTTACGCCGTCCGGTAGCAAGTACACAACTGCTACGCCAGTTGCTGTTTGATTGGGAAGCGAACAGGGACTGGCACCAAATGTCAGCGATACATCGAAGAAGTTCTTATTGGAGCTATCTGCTGCAATAGTTGCCGAGAATGAGCATCCTGAACTCGCACCGCTCACACTGCCGTTGGAGTTGATGGTTACCGTCGTAGTCATTCCGTCCAGCAAAGTTCCTGTCCAGGTGCCAGTGATCGCAGAAACAGATGCCGATGTATTGTAGTTGAAGGAAGAAGCTGGTTCCCATGTTGCGTTGACGGTTATCGCCGTTCCATTTTCGGTGAGGGTACCGTTCAAACTAGTAGCCGCGACATAAGTTGCGCTGATGCTACCACTGTCTATCGCGCCTGTATTAGTGTAATCCGTCACACTGGCGGTGTAGGTCCCGTTACCTGACGTCCCCTGACCCGTTACCAGTCCGGAGAGAAGTAATGCATTCCCGCTAACCATACCGTATATCGCGTAGAACTTATCGCTTGGAAGCACGATAGTCGAAAAGTGGTATCCGCTAGATGATGTGCCCGAATAGACGCCTTGTGCTTGCCCCGCGTAGGTCCCGCCACCGCCACCACCATTGCCTCCGCTACTGGCATTGTAGCCTGTGCCGCAGCCAATCAATATCAAGGACGCCGCACAGAAGACCCAAACATTCTTGAACATTATTTTCCCCCTAACACCCGCGCGAGCACCCGCCTTGCAATGTTGCAGAGTAGCCCGCCGTCTGGGAGTTCTCGGGTGGTCGGCACGAAATCTGCTTGACCGTTGTTACAAACAGAGTGTATTCATGGTGGAGTAAACACCCTTCCGCGCCTATCTGTCAAGGAGCATGACTGTGAAGATCAAGAGATGGTTCAGGATGGCAATACTGTCCTCCATAGTCCTTGCGCCGGGTTATGTGATTGCCCAGGCTCCGCAGGTTAAGAGGCTGACTGCTGCTGAGGCCAAAGACCATATCGGAGAGAAAGCCACAGTTTGCGGCAAGGTGGCGAGCACACGCTACGCCGCGACCACTCGCGGCAAGCCGACGTTTCTGAACCTGGACAAGCCCTACCCAAGCCAAGTTTTCACTGTCCTGATATGGGGCGAGAATCGGGAGAAATTCGGGGCTCCCGAAGAAATTTATCGTGATAAGCAAATCTGTGTGAACGGCAAGATTACAGAGTACAGGAACGCACCAGAAATTGTGGTGAGCGAGCCGGGGAGCATCGAGGTGCAGAAGTAGGTTGAGCGTGACCTTATGTGTTCAAAATATTTTTCACTTTTGCGATCCGCTTCTTATCGGCTGGATCGATTTTGTTGTCAGCGTCCAGGAGGGTACGAGGGTGTCAACCAGTAAGCCACAATTCAAGGAGTGGAGTGACGGAGCACGTCAGACGAGGTGTGCCGGAGGCGGAGCGATTGTCAGCATTCTGGCCGACCATGGTTTACCTGGCTGACGAGAGTTCTTGATCTTCTTGGCGCCAGCGCGACCGGCGATCTTCGCGGCGTCTTGGGTAGCAACGCCGCTGTCGCGCTTGAGTACAGCGTTGTTTGAACTGCGAATTTCATAGAACCATGCGATAGGCGTTGCTCCTTTCGGCCTTGCGATGCGAGGCGGGCGGATTGTAGCGATGTGAAGAATGAATCCAGGCCATCTGACAATAAATAGATCAAACCCTCGCGACCCCTCGAAAGCCACTTAGGGTCTGTTACCCACCGGCAAAACGATCAGCTGCTTCATGAGGCCCGGTTGATGTTTCCTCCGAAGTATTTCCTTAGCTCGCCGGACCTCCACTGTACAACTAGCCCCAATACAATACCAACGCAAAAGATCATCCACGACCAGTTCTCGATACCCCAAAAGATGGAGTGCTCTCTTGCAGTCTGGTATACGAGAAGTCCGTGTAGGTCGAGCCGATAAACTCTCCCAGACTTTGCGTCCGGAAAGCGCGGAAGCTCCTTCGCGTATCGATTCCAAGCTGCTAGGGTCCACATCTGGCCTAGCAACCCAATGGCCATCAATGCAATCGACAGCATCTTCAATGGATTCTGCATCTTCAGTTTCATGTCTGAATTCTCACACTAAGTATTCGCGCCGTTGTCGGCTTTTTCTTAGGAGTTCCCCTATACAAGCTGCCGTCGCCTTCCAATCTGTCAGCTGTTGGCTGCTTTTTAATACGATGCCTGCTTTTCAAACGGAACTTTCGTCAGGAAATGGACCGAATGATTTTGCTGCAACGAAAAATCCGTAACTACCTAGAAACGATCCGACAGCTAGCGGTCGATGGCGCTCGGCTGCGAACATAAGAAAGGCAAACCAAATGCTAACCGAACATTGCAAGCGCAGCACTGGCACGGAGAGGGCCTGGTTCCGGACCCGCCAAGAGGCCGAAGCTTTCGCCGCTGACCCGGTAAATCCGGCATACCACGGCGACATCGCGGCACTCTGTGCAAAATGTGATCTGTATCATCTCAGGAAACCAGAATGGTTGGAGCCATCGTTCACCACGCAAGATGTAAATTTCTTATCAGAGTGCGGAATCAGAGACTCAGATAATCTCAGATGTGCAGCTTGCAGAAGAGAGTTTCAGGAGAATGTTGAATTCTTGATCCTGCGGGACGGTACGATGGTCCACGAGAAGTGCATACCGTGAATGTCAGACTGTTTTGTCCCACCATTATGCGCCCAACATCCAGCCGGTCAAACACTTCTGCCCCTCGAAAAATCGCGAGGGTGCAGGCACGCCAAGTTCAAACCCGCGTCAAAGGCGCGGCCCGCCAGCTATTTGTGTTCGCGCTCCCGTCTCCATCTAGCTTTCCACTGAGGGATGAGCCAAAATAGCTCGATGAAGAATAAGCCCGATATTAATAGAGTAGCCGCGAAGTGGAAACGGACAGCAATCGGGAGCAACAAACAGGACATCAAAAACAAGACATCCAACGAAACCCGCAAATTCTCCGGTATATCTAACGGCCCCCGACCGATGGGCATCAAGATTAGCCAAGAAGCCCAAATCAGTGTTGCAAGCCAGCCGGGTATATAGCGGGACAAAGCTTCTATAGGCCTATTCGACCATGCCATCAAACCGAACCACCCAAAGTACAAAGCAACTATCAAGTAACGCAGCCAGAGTCGGGACTTCTTTTCACTCGTCAATGGCTGCCGCCTGAATCCATCCCGCACGCTACGGATGCTCAACAATCTGACCCGTTAGAGCAAAGGGTCCAGCTTTCTCCGGAATCAGGGAGTTGACCGCGCTGTGTGTTTGTAGACCACCCGGCATACAACTCCACCGATTAGAATTGAAACCGCAATAACAACGAACGTTGCATACCAAACAATTAAACCCGAGAACCAAGCATCAGGAAACTTACGTCGTATCGATATTGCGGCGAGGGTCGCTGGTGAGAAGTACTATCGAAACACATCCGACGAAAATGCCCTCGATAGCAGCCTTAGTCTTCATCTCGCCTCCCTGTTAACATGAGAATTAAATAGTGTCACCGACCTGTGTCGTCACGCAAGCATACTCTGGTTACCGGACTGGTTTGAGATCATACAGACCCGTGAACGAAATCGCCGATTCAGCGTTTTCATTTTCTTGGCGTCTTCGTCCGGCAGTCTTCGCGGCGTCCTGGGTGGCAAAGCCGCCGTCTCGTTGAGCAGAGCGTTATCGGCGCTCCTTTCGGCATCGGGGTGCGAAGTGGGCGAAGTAAGTGAGGTGGTCTATCGGAGGAAGCCGGGCCACCAGTTCCAGATCACTTCTAATGGATCTGTGCCAGTTTTAAGCCCCCTCGGTCGAGAACGAAACATGGCAGCGTTTCAATCGGTGGTACCGGCTCATTTTCTGCCCCAGGTGTCGGGATGTACCGCGGAACCACAACCTTGCCTGAATCTTCCTCAACAGGGATGTCCGGATTCACTCTACCGCACGAATATTTCTCCTGTGTCGTCAATGGTTTCTTGACTCTGAAAATCCAAACTGGTCCTCGGCCGACGAAGGCTGAAAAAGGCAGAATGTCCTTTGCATTCACGGGAGCTTCCCCTCCCCCCGCTTGATACGTAACTCTGACATATCGTCTTATGCTCTTAGCGTCGGGAAGTACTCTTACAACAAGATCCTCGTTAACATTAGACCAGTGGCCCCCCCAATCAAAGCGAACAATTCGGCCTCTGACCTCGGGCAACGACAAGGTACTCTCTGTCGCCGCTACTTGAGAAACACTTGGTACAGCGGAAGCCAGAACCCCCAACAACATGAATAGTGCCATTTTCATTTTGTGTCTCGCTTCGGATCCACGGCAATCATCCTGCCCGCGGGAGGATTGATCGTCTCCCTGGGTTGTGGCGTAATGGCAATTGTTGTCGTCACGGTCCACCCAGTATTCGGGAAAGCATAATTGAATTTAGATCCCTGAGAAGTTAGTCCGCTAAACGAGATATTTGCTCCTTCGAAATATCGGCTCGCAAAGGCATGCATCTCGTCGTAGGAGTTCGATCCAGTCAAAGCGGACTGGAACGATTCGAGCGCCGCATGGGCGATTATACTCCCAGCCAAACTTTGTGCCTTGGAACTTAGCAGGCTTAGGTCGCCTCGATTAGAACATTTTGTCCGTTCCCCATAAATCTATCGAAATGTACGTAGTCATTCGCATTGACAACAGTCAACGTACCAACCGCCCTTTCATCTTTGATCGCGTCATAAAGGGCCTTTTCGGAGTCTGACTTTAAGTCTTCCCTCTTAGCATCCGTTCTCAAAAAGCCATTCTTGTCTCGGGTAACAGCAAACTCGTGGCCCTTGCGATTATTCAAATTTGCTACCGTCTGATTACACCCCTGTTGATTGACGTACTGGCAATCAAGTTTTTCTAACATTCCAGTCGGGTCAGTCAGTGAAAGAGGGTTGTTGCGAACGTACGAGTACAGGTTTAACCGTTGTGGATCGCTGAGCCGAGTCATCTCAAGGAAGAGCGGATCCGGCGTCATAAACCTACCGTACTGCGATGAATTATACCTCGCGCCGAAGTAATCGAGGCCGGATTCTCCATCGCGTTCTTTGCCGGTAAATTTGCAGACTATCGGGTCATAGGCATAAACGCACGATAGATTCAAACCCCCACTGGCATCGCAACCTTAATTTGATTATTCTTAGAAGCTTTCGCTGAAACAGTGATTGTGCCCATGACGGACTGGAACCCGTTAAGTGTCGCCTTAAATCTGTATTTTCCAGCCGGGACGTGGCCTATTTTGAACCGCCCGTTCTCGTCGGTTGTCGCCCTCCTGATCTCCCGGTCGGCATCCGGACCCTGGATTTCAAACAAGACATTTTGCAACGGCTCCGATGGCCCTGATGTCTGACGGCTGATGACGCCCTTCACCGACTGCACAACGAAAGGGTCCTCGATCTGGTTAATGATGTGTTCAGTCGGAGATTTTGTGAAATCGCCAAGCGTTGCGTTTTGTTGGGTTGCTGAGATCGTGCCCATAAACATCGCCGACATTAAAAGCCACGCTCGCATTCCGGCCTCCTAGTTATGCAGATCGCGTATCAGTTGGTCGCCAGCACGACCGCTGTTTGAAGTTGCATCGCCTTCGTTCTTCTGCTTTGCTTGTCCCACTTGGCAGACACCCAAGCCCAATAGCCACAGAAATGTGCATACCCCTCTGCATTTCATTGAATCACCTCATCTCGATAGAAAAGTACATTATCGTCCCCGGATCACAGATATCGATGCGGTCTTGGGGGCTAATCATGCTGAAAGCTGACGAAGGCTAAAATCACCTCACAACCCAGACTATGCGGTAGGTCGGTTTGCTACTGCACTCAAATTGTTCATAATGCCAAACGTTCTTTCCCTTCATCGTGGCTACTTCATCTAGTGCGTCTGCGAGCGTTACCTGATGAAGATGCCTTGAAGCTGTTGCAGCCGGGTGTTCAGATGGCGTATTGGCGTTGGGCAGAGCGTAGAAACCGGAAACTTGAGTCATCCCTTCGACGATGCCGGCCACGTTAGCGCGATCCCGAACCTCTGGAGATTGAAGCAAGCGTTGGGTAGATAGATTGAGGGCATCGTCTGGTTTTATATCGATATCCTTGATTATCGCATTCAGTACGGTTCTCGGAAGGACATCTGAACCGACAAGAATTACACCGTCGCGATAAATCCACTTACGGGAGGTATCGATAGATGAGATGTAGTCCAGCCCCTGCTCAAGAGTTGCTCCGCTAAATGAGAATTGGTATTCGGTCGGAGTAGCACAGCGACTATACACTGAGATAATGCCACCCGGAACGTGCGTTCCAGCTAACAAGTCTGCAACTGCGTCTCCGCTTGCACCCTTGAAGGTCTTGGCTGCAGTTGGCTGCCTCAGAATCTCAACCTTATTGGCTGGCACCGGTGCTTGGACAAAACTCTTCCGGGACGCGAACGACAGGAGCGTCATGAACAAGCAGCACGGAGCTAAGGCGCGGTTCATTTTTCGGATGGGTACCGAATTACACGAATCAGTGAGGCCGCTTGCGAATGATAATATGCTGGTTCAAGGAACGAAGCGAGCGGAATTCATCTAGGGATCGTCTACTTTCACGGCGGCGGGATGCTGGTCATTATGTGTTGCGAAATCAAGAGAAAGCTTGCCTGGATCGGTTGGATCGGAACGGAAGCGCAGACCGCAGATCGAACAGGCATCCTGTATCGACCACCGCTTCCGTTGAGGGTGGTGAACTGATCGCTATGGCTGACTTTTCTGGGTTTTGGATTTATGACTTAATGTGTTTGATGGTCGGCATTGAGTTTTTTAATGCTGCAGTCACTGGAAATTTCTACTCAGGTGGAAGAGGAGGGCGTAGACTGATTGCGTCCGTGAAGTCTGTGCCCGCCCGAATCGCATTCTTATTCATCTCGATTGCGATGCTCGTATTATTCGCTTGGATGACTAAGCGTCATATTATGGCGATTCGGCTTCAGCCATTCCAGTGAGTCCAAAATAAGATTTGAATAATTTCACGTTGCCACTTACGCGGCAGCGACAAAAGCACAACTTCGACGCCCGCTATATAGAGCATTGCAAATTGGAACCAGTCGAGCGGCATTGGAATAAATCCGGGCGGCAGTGGCCCAGGGGAAGGAATTTGTATCATCAGGGCACGTCCTTTTGTGAATCGCGGGACGCACCTTGCTCGAAACGACGGATTGTCAGTAAACTGCGCTCAGGCATCGTGTCTCCCTAACAGGGACTCGGTGCTCAGGGGCGTATCCGTGTTGAAGCACGGGTACGTCCCGCTTCGATAACCCTAGACCTACTTACCAGAGAAGTCAACAGTACGAAAGTGGAAAGGCGGTCGTATCAAGGACGTTCGGATCGCATGAAAATCTTCATTGATGATTCTGGTGGGTTCGAATGGACAGTTCCCGGTGTGTCATTATTTTGTGCTGTCACGGTCTCCGATAGGACCCTAGACGGGATTACTGCCAATTTCGTCGCTTGGAGGTACAGACAGTCAACTGTGCGTCATCTGTGCAGCAATCTCTTTGACACGCTCGTACGTGATACCGATGCGCTGCTCAACGGCGAGGGGATGATCCGTTGGTTCTAAGTCGATGAAGGGTCGATGTTTTACGTTTTTCGAGAAAATATGTGTCTTTAGGTTGAGAGTATTGGGGTAAATGGGAATGTTGTTTGATAGCCAGCCGAAATACCGGGGTTCCTCAACGATCCGTGGGTCATTCCACAGCTTTAGTATCCGGTCAAAATGTGGTCGACTCAACGTCACCCAAACTCCCCACATGAATACCTCTTCCGAGCCGAGGATGGGAATCGCAATCACTCCGCGAACGAAGAAGTCCCGGCCATCAATAGCGCAGAAGTCTCCGCTGATATGACCTTTTTGGGATCGCTCTCCCTCCGGAATCTGGTCCCAGTAAATCGGTGCATTGAATGCCCAGTCCAACGGCAGACCGGCATGCCATTCTCCACAGGTCGAGCAGACAAAGCCCTTGGGCCTGTCTTCAGAGGTTTGATGACCACTCAGGGGCATGGCCGTCAGGATATCACTCCCGCTCAGTGATGCGAGATACTTTTGCCTCCCGACAGACCACTTTGGATTCGGGTCTTATCGGAGTGTGGCAATCTCACCGCTGCTGCCCGGCAGGCCGACGCAAGCGCGGAACTAGAGCGGGTAGAAAGCCAGATTCCGACAAGACGATTTTTCAAGCAGGATCGAAATTCCGAAAAACGAAGTAATATAACAGACCATGAACATATCGTGGGCCACTCGACCGTTGTTCACTCCCCCTCCAAAAGTCGAATTAGTGGTTAAGATCGTCGGTCTCGTCGTGGTTATTCTGTTGATCATTTCTCCGGCGTTGGTAACACTAGGTTGGCATTTGCTGAACGGGAACTCCATTCAGGCCCGAGGCAAAAGAATTTATGTCCCCTTGAAATGGATTGCAGACACTGGCGGCACGATGAGTGTGCAAATGCAGAAGCTCCCGGTGACCATTTTAGGAGGGGCTAGATTTGACGGAATAATTTCTGTTGGTGAGTCGGTTTTGCTTTCCAACCAAAAGACAGAGGATTTCTACAAGTCATTCGAAACTTTATATTGGAATCTCGCTGGTCGTAATGTAGCTGTCTCTGGCCCTATTAGAACTGGAACAGGTTCCCACGAAACATTCTGCATGGAGTCAACGTACCCCGGCACATCAAATCAAGTTGCCGCACGTTGTCTCATTCTTCAAGGCAAATGGGATGCCGATTTCATGGGAGACAAAAACGACCTTGGGACCTTCTTGCAGATTATTCAGATGATTAATTAATTGGGCAAGAAGCTCTCTGAACTTGAATGAGAGATTGCTGACATGAACTGGAAATTGATCCTTCAGCTTTTGTGGTTCGGGCTGGCGATTCGGTATCACCACCGTTTTCGTTATTCGCTCAAAGATCGAACCTGCATTTTGGCTCATCATTTTCCTGGAACTCCAGCGCAACAGGGTTTGCCGCGTAGTTACGAGCATCAACGACCTGGTAGCGGAGCGAACAGATTGTCTCAATCTTGAATTAGTCATTAAGGCGCACGAACCGCGAATGACGTAACCGTCCCGCTTCCGTGCGTTCGAGGAATTCGATCCGTGCAGTCAGTTTCGGTTCAACCCAAACACACTGCTTCATTTTCTCGGCTGTTAGATTTTCTCCCCAACGCGACCGACCATGTTCAGGCAAGTTCGCGAATGGGCAGATTTCGACGGTGAGACCCCGCAGTTTTCGAAATAATGTGATTCGTGATGCCGTGACCAACCCGGCGCGAACTCGACTGACGTACATCAATTTGTTTCCGCTGTAGTTCCCAACTATTAGGGAATCGATTCCATGCGAGCCAGGTATGTAGCCTCCAATCCAGAAGTCGTCCTGTTGAGCAATACGATGCTTGACCCAGGCTCCACTTCGCTGACCTGGCTCGTACGGGCTGTCCAATCGCTTCGCTACAACCCCTTCAAGACAGTGCTGTCGAACTACATCGAGCATCTGACCAGCGGAGGTTTGAAAGTATTCCAACAGATTTATTATTTCGGATTCGAATGCTAGTGACTGGAGGAGCTTCCGCCGTTCGAGCAACGGAAGTGCCATAATGTCTTTATTTTTGAAAGACAATAGATCGAAAACATAGAAGCGAATGCGCGAAGCCGACTTTCGTGAATGGGTCAGTAAATTAAAATCAGGACGCCCTGCATCATCGAGCGCAACCACTTCGCCGTCAATAACCGTTCCGCGACTTAGTGTCGCCAGAGCTTTGGATACATCAGGAAATTTTCTGTCGAAGGACTTGTCCTGACGTGAAAGCAACGTAGGCTTGCCCTTTTTTGGGTTCACTCCGATTGCTCGAAACCCGTCCAACTTAACTTCGTAAACCCAGAGCGATCCCTCGGGGAGTTTTGGTACCGGAAGGCATTCCATCGGCTGGATAAACGAGGCGTCCCTGTTTGGCAATGACTCCACGGCGGGATTGGCTTTACGACGCATCAGTTCTAGTGTAGACCATGGGAGATGTCGACGGACGCATTGGCGTTTCGCGCCAGCCTCACGCTGTGAGTTGACTCACCGTCCTTTGTAGTGCTGAAATTCAGGAATGTCGCCCACCGCTGAAACCAGTGCGGGCTCTCCTCCAGCCTTTTACAGGCTAGACCCAGGCAGATTCGCTGAATATCGTCGGGAGTTGGTCATTCGATTGGGCATCAGGGGTACGCTGGTAGTCGCAGGCCTGCTATATCTTGCGTGGCATTTTCATAGAAGAAGCTTTTCTGACGTAGCTATGATTGCCGTTTTTGGCATCGGCGTGCCTATCTATAGTGGACTGAAAGGCGGGCGAAGTAGGTGGGAGTCCTTGGAAATCGAGTTTCGAGACGGCAAGCTAATCCGGAGATTAGGCCAATACCCGGTCCTTGAATTAGTGCCAAACGATGTCACCGCGATTGTTGAACTCGCACGAGGCATCACAATCGAGACGAATGGACGTCTAAACGGACTGTTCATCTCGAACGGATTGTCAAACTTCGACACCTTCAAGAGCCAATTGATTTCCTGGGTGTCAGCAGGAAAGGGTTCTGTCCCGCAGCCTTCACCTTGGCGCTATCTTCGAAATTTTTGCGAGTCCTTAGCTCTCACGCTTATACTCAGTGGTGGGCCGCTTTACTTGTGGTATACTAACCGCCGCGCCGTAATTCTTCCGCTGGGAATTGTTCTGTCCCTCTCCGCGTTCCCTATAGTTCTGTACTTTCGCAATTCGCCGAATACTCCTATCCGGGGGCGGAATGCCTTCTGGTTCCTCGTATGGATGCCAATTCTGATGATGCTGCTTCGTCTTCTTTGAGCCAGAAAGACTATTTCAGGACTTGACTCCTGACGGACGGGATTGTCGGAATGACGCTGTGGCACGGAAAGCCAGATTCCGATAAGAATTACTGGGAACCAGCCGATCCTCGCTGGTGTCCAAATGTATGACGGCGCTCATTTCGAGGCGCCACCACGGGACATCCGAGTCTTATCGCTTCGCGGTATCTGGTGGGAAGGAGACGGCTATGGGAATGGACGTTGGAGCGAAAGGCAATTCGATGGCGACAATGAACGTTGTTCCTCTGATTGACATACTCCTGGTGCTGATCATTATTTTCATGGTGATCACACCGCTCACGCCGAAGGGTCTAGAAGCGTTAATCCCGCAACCAGCTAAGACGGACCCGCCAAACCCAGAGTCCATCATCAAGACGATTGTGGTGCAGGTATTTGATACTGGAAAACTGAAAATCAATGAAGAAGATGCTACCTGGGATTCTCTCGGTGTGCGTTTGTCCGACGTTTTCAAAGAGCGTGCTGAGAAGGTCGCATTCGTTCAGAGTGAAGACGGCGTCAGGTTCTTCGATGTTGCGCGTGCTATCGATATCATGCGCAGCTCAGGCATTGAAAAAGTTGGGTTGATGACTGCTAAGCTCGAAGCCGGGCAGTAGGACTATCGGCATGTGGTGCCAGACTCCGATGAGACTTCAGAAAATAAACAATTTACGGCGCGTTAAGGTGCAGGAGCCCATTTTCATGCCTAGTGGTCCGCCATGGACTTAGGACTTATCCGGACTTGGCACATTTCTTGTGGTGTGCCCTATACTAAAAGTCTTCTCACACGCATTCTGGAGGCTCAACATGAAGCGATTCGCTCTGTGCTTTTTCCCGGTCTTCCTGCTTGCATTGACAAGCAAGGCTCAAAGTCCAGAAGTAAAGTTCATAGCGGATACGCTCGTGGTACAAGCCGATGGAACATTTATGGCAGACCCGGACCTTGCGACGCTAGCGTTTGATATTTCTTCGCAGGATAAGGAGTTGAAGCCGACCTACGACAAGGCTTCGCAAGCGATGCAGAAAATCGTTGGCCTGGCAGAGAGAAATGGCTTGAAAAAGGAAGATGTTTCGAGCGGAGTGCTGACTGTGAGTCCTTACTATAGCGGCGACAGAAAAAAACGCACAAAATCGTTTCTCGTGCAAGGCCAGGTTGTGCTCAAGGTTCACGATTTTTCGAAACTTGGAGCACTCATGGAAGAATCGGTAACAGATGAGATTACAGACTTTCGGTCTCTAACCTACTCTCTCGCTGATGAAGAAGCGGCAAAACAGCATGCCGTGGGGGAGGCGATGCGACGAGCGGTGGGACGAGCGAATGCCGCACTTGAACAGAAGGGGCAGAAGGTCGGAGCGTTGCGCTTTGCAAGTCTGGACGTGAAACAGCTTGTCGGAGTTGAGCGGTTAGAAGTAGCGACAATACAATCACTGCCACTTGAAACCACTGTGGACCGCCGTGCGCCGAATGCCCCACCGCCACCGCCACCACCTCTGCCCCGACCGGAGAAGATCACAGTAAGCGCGACGGTACAATGCGCGTTTCAGATTCAATAGGCGACGAGTGAGAGCCGTTTCCGTCGCCAAAGTCCTGATAAACGGGGCAAGACGCATGGCTTACCCGTAGCTGAATTCGAGTATATACTTCGCCTTGCGGAGAATTTGGTGACGGATAGAACGGAACAACCAGCTTCCACACCTCCACCAATTATATGTGTCAATGACCATATCCTCCTTCACTATGCTGTTTTGAGTAATTCTGTCGGGTACAACTCGGGCCACGGTTTGATGTTTGTCGGCGGGGAAGAAATAGGCCAGGTTCCTTGTTTGGCCATATGCCAGGATAAAGATTCTCCTCAGTTCATGCTTTATTACTGCAATAGTGACTGGAGCCCAGTCGGAATCGCAAGTTACGATACCGTTGCCGCTGCCAAACGGAGAGCCGAGCGTATCTATCCCGGGTCCTCCGCCTGTTGGGTCGAGGCAAAGTTTACTGAAGAAGATGCCGACCGCGAGCGATCAAGTTCTGAGAATTGAGCCAATGAGAAGTGGGCTGGCGTCATTCCGGATAAAAGTTGCTCTGGCGGTTGCGTCGCTGGTGCTATTTTCGCTGTCGCAATTAAGGGCCTGCACTTTGGTGCAAGGGTATTTTTATCAGGTTACTTCATTAAAGGGCCGAGTTGTGGGTACGCATAACCTCACATACGCTCCGCGCTGGTGGAGGCAGTCCTTCGCCCGAAAGCACGCCAAGCTTGCATTATATGAGTATGGTCAGCCGTGGGACGACACGTTTATTCTCAAAACTGTTAGTTCAGACGACCATGGTAATTTTGATTTTGGCCAGCTGCAAAGCGGTCATTATGCTCTGAGAATAGATGACAACGATGTGTTCGATGTTGAAGTAAAGAACCTGCCACGAATAACGGCGTCTATCACGATTGACGTTTCTCCGATTCATCCCGATTGCAAAGGTGGCCACGAATTTATCGTAAGGACTAAATGACTCCAGGCAAGTCCTGATAAACGGGGCGTTATCGGAATGTGGCCCGAAACCAGTACGGAGCGGAAAGCGAATCTCCGCGTAGAAGACTCCACGGGAATTGGCTCTAGATTTGTGCTATTCATGTAAGCTAATCAGTGATGAACAACCCCGCATTTTAGCACTCTTGCTTCATTATGCCGGAGCCAATAAAATCAGAAGGCAAGGTTGAACGGCCGAGCGTCGTGCGCCTGCGATGGGCGGGCAGGATTTTCTTCTGGGCAGGAAATATCGGAATATGCGTCTTGCTGTACTTTGTTAGTCTGTTGATTGCAGCTCATTTCGTGAAACTTTCTCGCGCCTCTTGGATGATTTGCTTTGCCTCCAGTCTTCTCGCTCTTAGTGGACATTTGGTGGGGTGGCTTTTTCTCATCTATCGCTCTAAGGGTTACGGAATTTCAGGATTTCTAATTGTTTGGCAATACTGGCTTCTCGCTCTTGTATCTACAGTGTCAGTCTCATTTGCGTTTAGTGGCTTCCAACGATACTTTGTGCTTTTCGGGCTCGTAAGTGGCATTTGGCTCTCGTCGCAGATTGTTCCCATGTTGTTAGTTGGACCTGTCATGGCTATCAGGCGTTTCCTTAAGTCCAATCATTGAATGCTGACCAATGTTTATGCAGCTTCGAAGGGCCAAGTCCGGTGACCAGTGACTGCGGAAATCCTATATGAAGCTGTCGCGCTCGGGATGGCAGCGATCCGCACCGATGAGTGGGTCACGGGAATCGCTCAAGGGTTGAATCCTGTTAAAGTTCGGGTCACGAATGTCCCGGTCGAACACGAAGTCAAGCTTATGGACTTTACGAAATGGGTGGACCGGAGTGGCGGCTCACCACGGGAGATGACGGAACGCAAAAGGATTCGGTCGATTCTCGGGATGGAGAAATTGAACGGGAGAGGGTAAAGCGTTGCCCGTCACACTAGAGATTAAATCAAACGACTCTGCCGTAAAGGAACAGCGGGAGACCACGGCGCGGCGTGTCATCGATTACTTTAGCGATGGCCTACCGCCGACCAGATTGCTGTGTTTCCTCGATGATGACGATCCAGCTGTCCTCAAAGCAGAACTCGGCGCTGCAAATCGCGGGTTGTACGGACCCATACACGACAGCACGCCATTGGCAATATGGCCGGACTACGTTATAGGCTGCATCTTGGTTGATGACGGCATTTCTCTTCCATTTCCGCGCATTATCGATGACCTTGTTTATTTGTACGGGAGCACTTGCGCCAATGAAGTTGGTCTGACTATGACGCTGGCGCATGAACTCCAACACGCGATTCAACATTACAATGTGCGGCAGATATGGGCTGTGAACAGCCTCGTCAGACAGGTCCCGAGAGCCATAAAAGCATTGAACTTGATGTGGGCAGACATCCCGACTGAACTTGATGCGCGAGCGGTGTCAAAAAGAGTCGCTCTGCATTTGTTTACCGAACAACGCGTCTCACAATATATAGACAGGAAGATCGCGGAAAATCTTAGTGAAGGTGATGTTGCCGATTGGCAATTTGTCCGTACTTTGACAAGTACGAATTCGGTTGATCTCGTGGGCAGCACGCATATGATTTTTGAACGATTAAAGGACCACAAGCCTGAACTTGAAACCGCACTGCAAAGAATGAAGGAATGGAATCCAGAGGACTTTGGCGATATCGAGTTGAACCCGTACTTCGCGGTGCCCACGTGATAGGCCAGTGCAAGCTGTGTTTGAAACAAAAGCAGCTTCTCGATAGCCATCTGATGCCTCATGCGCTGTACGCCCCTGGCAAAAAGGGAATCCAGTTCGCCACCAGATCAATATCCGGCCAGAATCCAGAACACATGAAAGCGCACTTGCTCTGCTTCGAATGCGAACAACGCTTCGATAGACTCGGAGAATCAGAGTTTTGCGATGGCTGGCTCCTAAAGCGAGAAAACAATTCCCACTTCACGACAGATTGCGGGTTGCGTTGCCGAGCAGTGAAATCCCGCTGTACTCGGTTTACAAAGGTTTAGATGTCGGCCTGGATACCGAAAAATTTGCTTACTTCACTCTCAGCATATTCTGGCGGAGAGCCGTCCATGACTGGACGAATTTCGACGGAACATTGATGCCGCCCTGGAATCTCGGAGTATTTGGAGACCAGTTGCGACAATTCTTGAGCGGCGAAGCCGAATTTCCTCCCGATACATCTGTCATCGTCCTCGTTTGTAGTGATACATATTCTCGCGAACATTGGACGGGTCCGGCGACTGACGTAGTGTACAACTGCTTAGGATTTGAGTTTCTTGCTCGTGGGGTTTATTTCAGAGCGTTAATGGGGAAACATCTGCCATCTCACTTACGTAATCTCAGTTGTACGTCACCCTATGGGCGCATCATGTACGGACATTGTCGTAGTATCACCGAGGAAAAGCTCCAGATACTCGCCGCTTTTCCAAGCTAACCATGCCTAACGTTTTCTGCGATCTGAACTTCATCGTGACGGCGCATCAGGGACCTGATGCTTACAAAGATCATCTACGACAACTCGCCGGGGCTGGAACCGTTACATTCGTGCTCTCGCCGATGCATTGGATTGAAGCAGCCGAAGACCCTGATCCTGCACGCGGTGCGGCCAAGGCCGACTTCATGGATTCTTTGCTGGCTCAGTGGATTTGCGAACGTAGGTCTGTTCAACGAAAAGAAGCCACGGCTGCGTTCTTTCGCTTTCTCAAAGTCCAGGCCGACCCACCAAGAATGATTGGCAGCATCGTTGAGATCATTGCCGATCTTGCTGGCCGTCCGGCTGAGCGAAACAGCCGGGATTTTGTTGCGCATTTACGGGGCATCGGACCAAACCATCCGCTCGAACGAAGCCTTCAAGAAGCGTTCGACTCTAATCGGGTGAATGGCGAACGATTTCGTACGGGTCAACTCGACGACAATTTCCTCCGAAGGATAGAGAAAATGTACATCCAGGGTCTGCTTCCGGCTCAAACGCCGTCTGGCGTCGTGATTGGCGAGGACAGCAAGCGGCAATTCTTAGATGGTTGTCAACTGAGAGACTTTCCGGCATTTGCTGTCGAGTCGTTGGCGACCTACGATAGTTGGAGTTCAAACCGCCAGATGAATCGCAACAACTTCATGGACCAACAGCATCTGATGGCGCTGCCGTATGTGGATTTATTTCTGACGGACGACGCGAAGCTCCGTTCATTGATAGCTAGAATATCGCCGGAACTACCGTTCTCGATTGCGACTCCGCTGACGAAGGCCGAGTTCGATGCTCGGCACCCAAGGTGATTTCATGCTGCGTTGGCTTATGCAACATCGCGGGACCTGTGGCCGGGCCGTGGTAGAATCCGCGCCGGAGGAACGCGGCCCATGCCCAATAATGTTCGCCATCCGAAAATCAGTGGCAAGAAAATTGCGCACTTTCACGGTCTGACGGTTTACGCAGAACTCAAGAATCCAAAGCGCACGGGCAAGGCTCGTGTGCAAATTCATGTTCGCCCAGATGCAGGCTACGACTGGCATGTGGAACAATGTCTAAATTTTAGCCGTTCATTGGATGTTCTCTTCGCGACCGACACACTGCGTAACAGCAAGGGTCTTATTGTGTGAATTTTCGGTCGATAGGCCGGGCAGGGAAGGAACTGGCATATCTTGCGACTACTTTGGGACTACGACTTTGGTATTTGAACGGCTATTTGAACCGTAGATGTACCCGCATCCAGAGCGGCTAAAACGCATGTGCTCATAAGCCCTTATTTTGCAGTCCCAAATCAACTACGGTCTATGGTCGTCTACTGCGGTTAAGGGTAGGTTATATTCCCGTGGAAGGGATAAATCGGTCGGTGCTGATACACCGGGCGGTCCCGCTTAAAGCTTTAATCTATTTCAGTTGCATCGATAAATTCTTCGTTCTGGATTTCAGGCGGCAGCATGGATTCGCTTTCGGCGTCGAGTTCGGGTACATCGCCCATATACGCCAAGTTTAAATAATTGTCCCGACTGATCTCGATTCCGTTAGCCCGCATGTACTCAAGGACGCAGTCCATAAATTCTCCTATAGATTGCTACCAATCGCTCGCAGAAACGCTATATCGTCGGACGTGAATCCCGGCATCTTTTCATTCAGCGCATCGCGTACTGACTGCTTCTCCGCCGGAGTCATCGCTCGGATCGACAGGAGCATAATTCTGGCAAGGTCGTTAAGATCGCCCACGACGCGGTTCAAGTCCGATTCGAGCAGGATTGGATCATTCGGGTCTAGTTGCCGCTCCATTTCAAGACGGACTTCGGGCGTATTGGGGAAGATTATCGCGGACCCTTGGGATTCAATTTCTGAATCGCTTCGACGTTCGCGGCAGGAGTCGCCTTGACGTAATGCTTCATCGTAACGGACAACGACGAATGCCGCATCAACGCTTGAATGATTCTGTCTTGCACGCCTGCCTCGTGAAGCCGGGTAGCGAATCCACGGCGCAGAGCGTGCCATCCGTGCCATTCGACACCGCTGCCCTTGAGCGCAGATTTGATTGTCTTGCTCCCGAGCGTTGCTAGGTCGAGCGGACGCACGTATGGCCCTTCGAAAATCCATGTCGTTGACGGATTGCTCTTGCGGTGTTGTTTGAGAGCGTTCCGCACGATTGGAAGCAGCGGGACTGAGTCCTTTCTTGCCTTCGTCTTGGGCTTGCCTTCGATGCCGTGCCAAATCGTGCGTTGAACATTTAACTGCCCATCGGTAACGTCCTGCCACTGCAAGCCCTGCAATTCGCCCAACGACAGTCCGGTATAGGCGGCTACGGTCACGGCAACATGCGGCGTGCCTTCCAAGACCGACAGTATTTTGTCGATTTCACCGTTTGCGTAGGCGTGTGTCGGGTCGCTCTCTTTGCCTTTAGGAACCTCAACCCCTTGCATCGGATTCCCGGTATCAAGACTGCCCACACGTCTGGCTAAGGTGAATATTCCACTGAGAAAACTCTTTACGTGAATCAAGGTCATGTGCGAAAGCTGATGTTCTGCGGCAACGCGGTTCAACAAACTTTGCCCGTCTTTCGTGCGGAATCCGAACATGCGGACGCCCGCCACTTGCGACTTGATGTACCGATTGTAGAGATTTCGGTATCCCTTGACTGTGCTTGGGCGTTTGTGTAACTCCGCGTGCGGAAGATAGATCAGTTCAATGAACTGCTGGACCGTTTGCGGGTCGCATGCGAAGCCTTGATTGACTGGTTGAAGGTGGCGCTCCGCCAGTGGACGCACGCTAGTCAATGTGCGATATTGGTCGGAGTAGTCAGTTAGTTTGACAGAGACCTGTTTGCCGTTTGCTCTGTATCGAAGATGCCAAGCTCCGTGACGCCGAAAGATTTGACCTTTCTGCATACGGATATTGTGCCAAATGTGCAACAGATGTGCAACAGCTTTTGTCGAGGTTGCCAACAAACGTAGTAGAATGAACAACGGAGGGGTGGGAGAGCGGTTGAATCCGGCGGTCTTGAAAACCGTTAGGCCCGAAAGGGTCTCGGGGGTTCGAATCCCCCCTCCTCCGCCATTCAGTCGTTTAAGTTATGCTCTCTGAACCGTTTCTGCGAAAAAAGCTAACTTTGCCGCCCAAAATGCGCCGATCACTCAAGTATCGGAATGCCGGTTTTCTCCAAGAGGTCGGGATATGCAGGAATTGGGCGGTTTTTCTCTGAAGCCTTACCCTGCAGTGCGGTTTCGAAAATGGAACACACCATGATCAGCTACCAGGGCTTGACTGCCGCGGCAGTCACACCACCATCGCTAGAACGGCCCGAAAGAAGGACTCCGGTTAATGACCTCTGTGTTGCAGTTCAAAAGGGAAATCCTGGGTGAGAACTCCTGGAGTGATATGAGCTTTTGGAGACGGGAGGAAGTAAATCGCCGAGGGACAATCGACTTGCTGCGACGACGCAAGAATTGATTGTGGGAAAAGTAAATTGTGACAGCCAGACCGTAATTCAGATGCTGAAGCAATATGTGCTGGAGAAACTACACTACACATGGAGAGTGAGGTACGGACGATGTCAATCGCACACGGAACTCATGAAGTACTCTCATTGCACAACCGTCCGCGTTTGACCGAGTGGTTAAAACTTATTGCGCTTTTCGTGGTGCTAGTGTTTACCCTGCTGGAAGGCCAAGCGAGCGCAGCGGCGTCGCCAAACGGCGAGATTGCCGGCCTCAAGGCCAAGTTCGTCGACGTCAAAGGTGTGAGGACGCGCTACTACGAAATGGGTCAGGGGGAGCCGTTGTTACTGCTTAGCGGCGGCGTCTGGTCTGGCTATTCGAGCGCGAACTTCTGGTCCAAGAACATTCGCGGTCTTGCCAAGCGGTTCCACGTTTTTGCGCCCGATGAGCTGGGCTGCGGGATGACGGGCAACCCACTGGACGACAAGGACTACAACATTGAGGGCATAGTGGAGCACGAGTACCAATTCATCGAGACCATGAAGCTGGGCAAAGTTCATATCGCTGGCGCGGGCCGTAGCGGCGGGACTGCGTTCTACTTTGCCGTGGAGCATGCGGATATGGTCAGAACACTTATCATCAGCGGTAGTGTCACAGCATCGCCTGCGGGATCTACGGGAAGCCGCGCGGATCGAACTTCCAAATGTTTGACGCTATCGGGGTTAGAGGCTGAGAAGTGTAACTGTGAGGCCCTCTCGTACAATTGTGCGGCGGCTCATGATGATGAGTACTGGGCGGCAGCGGATTATATGGGTAGCCTTCCGAAAGCGCAGGAGACTGAGGCGAAAATCAAGGCCGGCGTCGGCGGCCCACTGGCGTTCTTTGTTCCGATAGCAATCGTTGGTCAGCCTCAGCTCTCAGGATTCAATGAGTTTAGAAAGAAATGGATTGAGCGCGTGAGGAACGAAGGGATCCTCCAAATGCCCGTGCTGCTCTACTGGGGATTCAACGATGTGTCGGCTCTTGTAGCGCGGGGGTTGGAGTTGTTCGAGGTTATCGGGGCGAAAAACCCGAAGGTAACGATGGTCATTAACAACAGGACTGGCCATGAGAGTCCCCGCGAAAATCCGGAGGAGTTCAACTACCACGTCATCAATTTCATCGACCACGCGGAGCACTAGCCTACAGGTCTGAGCCTTTAGTCAGCCGTGCGTTTACCAGATCAGCTTCAGTGCGAATTGTATTTCGCGAGCTGTCGTACTCGTAGAAGTTAGCAAACCCGCAGCGCCGGTTGGAGCTCCACTCGAATCGAATATGTCGGTATTGCCCGGAGTCGCAGGAGGGAGAAAGTTGGCACGATTCAGAACGTTGAAGGCCTCTGCTCTGAACTGTACGTTGAAGTTATCCGAAATTCGCTTAATGGAATTATTCTTGAAGATTGAAAAATCTAGGTTCGAAAGGCCTGGGCCCGTCAAGATGTTTCGCCCGGCATTACCCATCAGATTGAAACATTGAGGAGGCGTGCCGACGCTTCGGTCGCAATTTGCTGAATAGAACGCAGCAGAGGGCGCCGTTGGAATCGTAAAGCACTGGGTCTTTATGTAATTCGTCACATTTCCAGGATTGATGAGCGTCTGGCATCCTGGACCTGTCAGGCGATCTGGATAGTCTGTGGGGTTATGACCGTTCAGTCCTAGGGGATCGGCATCGCTGCCGAAGGTAGCAGTAAAAGGGATGCCATCGCTCGCAGTATAGATGACACCAAACTCCCAGCCATTGGTGGTCCATCCTAAAGGCCATGAGGCTGACTTCAAGCCTGGGATGTCCCATGTGACGTTCACCACAAGCGTCCGACCAACGTTAAAATCCGATACACCATGGCTCGCCTTCGGATCGTACCAGTTCGGCAAGGCCGCGATTGAGTTCCCGAACGTGTCGCCTGCTACCGAACCCGAGCTGTCGTCTGTACTCTTACCCCAAGTGAAAGCTCCTTGAGCCTGCAAACCGTGGCTCATGCGTTTCTGAATTCCCGTCACGAGCGCATTGTAGGCGGAGTTGCTTTCGAAAAATATGCCCCGTATGTTGCCGAACGCGGGATTGATCGTTTTCCCGCTGCCTACGGGCGATGGGAAGAGGAAACCGGCCGTCGTCTGCTGTGGTATCACGTTATCGAGCTCCTCTTGGTGGAAGGGTTGATGCACGCCATGGGAGCCCACGTACCCGACCGTAGCTGTTAGGTTCGGGGTTAGTTGACGTTGGACGTTCAGGTTCCACTCCATCACATAGTCGCGTTTTGGCTTATATTCAATGAAGTTTTGCCGAAGAGATGAAAGAGTAAGCAAAGGAAATGCTCCGGCGTAGAATGATCCCGGAGGCAACTTGCCGATAGTGCCCTGTTCGAAAAATGGCGCCGTTTCCAAAATATTCAGGTTGAACTGGTAGGGCAGGGGTAACACGTCGAAAATTCCGAAACCTCCGCGTATCGCGGTCTTTCCATTGCGAAACGGATCCCAGGCGAAGCCTACGCGAGGCTCAAAGTTCCGTAGCGTCGGGTTCAAGAATAAGGGACTTCCCAGATGATGGATGGGGTCAGTGATATTAATAAGATTAGACAACTCATCGTGGGTCTCCTTCGGAACGGTCGTCAGCTCATAACGCAGTCCCAAGTTCAGCGTCAGGTTCGAACGCGCTCGCCAATCGTCCTGGGCATAAATGCCGATCAGCGTTTGACGCACATATTTTGATGGGAGGATGGTGCCAAGGTTTGACATGAAATTTGCTGGTCTATTGATGAGGAAATCGGACAAGGTACCGAAACTAAATGCGCCGGAGGGAGCGCCCGTCGCATCCATATTCAAATCCATCCGCTCCACAGCAACCCCAAATTTCAAGGAATGTGTGCCGTGCGTAAGAAAAGCATCATCGTACGCCTGGAACGAGTTCCAATAATAATGGTTCGTCTGAATCCCGTTTATACCTCCCAAAAATTCGGAAATGCCTGTAATCACGACGTCGGACGCGTTTTGTCCAGGAACACCACCCAAGGAAGAGTCCTTTGTAAGAGGATTAATCGCCGACGCGCTCTGGTCATTGGCCGTGCCCTCGCGGTTGTAACCCACCCGGCCCGTATTTATCAGCACAGGACTGAAAATGTGGGTCTCCTCAATCACCACAATCTGCCGGTTTGTCTGAGAACCTAGCTGTTGATCGTCAAGGCCATCCGGCGAATGGTAATCAGTAGCGTCGTACATGTACGTGCCGAACACGTTGTCCTTGTCCGAAAACTTGTGGTCGACCCTACTGGTAACAAAATTTTCAGTCACAACCTGCTGGGCTGGAAAGCTGAATATTCCTATGTCCCCGTTGCTCAGGAGTGGCCCATTCGGGAGCGGGAAGAAGTTCAAATACTTGGCAGCCGATGGATCCACCGTCACAGTGCCAGTCGAGAGATTGCCTCCACGCGCGGCCACTGATGGCACGGTGCTGGTCTGCGTGATGCCTTTCGACTGCCGTATGGCTTCGTAATCAGCAAAAATGAACGTCCGGTCTTTGCGGATCGGCCCACCTGCCGAGCCGCCAAACTGGTTCCGCCGGAAGGGGGGAATCTGAGCCGGGTCGAAAAAGTTGCGAGCATCCAGCGCGCTGTTGCGTAGGAACTCATAGGCCGAGCCGTGGAACTGATTCGTTCCCGAACGGGTAATCGCGTTTACCACTCCTCCCGCGGTCTTCCCGTACTCGGCAGAGTAGTTGCTCGTTATGACTGAAAACTCCTGGATTGCGTCGACGCCCAGATTTCCGCCAAGTACACTTCCTGGCGCTCCATTTGCATAGTCATTTAGACTGACACCATCAAGCCGGTAATTATTCTGTTGAGGACGTGCTCCAGAGATTGTGAGTTGCGCTCCAAAACCCCGGTTTCCGCGATCGCCTCCTGTCGCAAAGGATGGCTGCGTTTGAATCGCATTCACTCCGGGCTGCAGAGCTGCGAGATCCGTCCAGGAGCGCCCGTTCAGAGGGAGCTCACGAACCGTGGTTGAGTCCACAGTGTCAGTGATGGCTGAGGAAGCTAGTTGAATATCTGGCGCTGCGCCGGTAATTTGTATGGTTTGAGTAATCTGCCCAACCTGCATCGTGATGTTCAGAACCCGCTGAGCCCCTACCGTGAGCGTGATGCCCTTTTGCACTGCAATGCTGAAACCTGTCACTGTAACTTTGATCTCATAGGTGCCTGGCAATAGGTTCGGCGCGGAGTAGAATCCAGCGTTGTCGGTCTCCGCGTCGCGGGCGACGCCGGTAGATATATCGGTAATTGTGAGTTGAGCCTTGGGGATGGCCGAACCGGAGGCATCGGCCACCGTTCCAGTTAGTGTTGCTCCCACAACCTGCGCATACGCCTGACCGGTCCCCAAAATACTGATGGCCAGAATTAAGAACTCCCTAACAGAAGCACTAAATTTTCCGGCAAATATTCGAGGTAGCATTGGAATCCCTCCTCGTTTACTGCGGGCCTGACAGCGGAGCATCTCAGCCGAGTTAAGAAAGGGCCGAAAGTCCAGTTAGTGATTTACTTGGGGAACTACGGATCCGATCACGCGTATAACATCGGTGGCCAAAACCCGTCGCTGTAACAAGGACCTGCGCACGGTGAATGTAAGGGAAGTTTTTGACGAGCAACTCAATTCGTCCAGTACGCAACTCATGGCACCGCCTGGTAGATCCGCACCTCTGCCGGTTTGCCACCTTGACGAGGTACAGCGAGATAGTATCGGTTTAGCTGAGGTACCAGGATTGCGGTCTTGGC
>Ga0210400_10000870_pt1 | contig 31346 bp, 32 predicted proteins | sample IncBWH26MmetaG_FD_155456 | JGI IMG/M metagenome (GOLD analysis project Ga0210400, IMG submission 155456) | Forest soil microbial communities from Barre Woods Harvard Forest LTER site, Petersham, Massachusetts, United States - Inc-BW-H-26-M | ecosystem: Environmental > Terrestrial > Soil >... | reverse complement strand
GATCCACCGCGCGGCCACAAGGATCAGCGCGGCGAGCGACCAAAGGAGCGCAAAGCCAATGACAACCCAGCGAATAAACGATCGCAGAAAGCTCGTCCGTGGCGGGGTCGGAGTTGGGGTCTGGGTGTGCGTCTTTGTTTGTGTCTCTGTGTCCGGCATCGCAGTCACATTTCAGAATAACAGCACGGGCTCGGTTGCCCGATCGAGATTGTCCGTTGACCCAACGTGAAACTTGCCGGAAGTTTGACTTTGAAGGACGTAAAAAAAGGCGGCTATGGCAGGAATGGTAGGCCCGTGGGGACTCGAACCCCAGACCTCTACCGTGTCAATTCCGGAACGTGACAAGCACCGCCCTGCAAGAAGGAGCAGCAAAACGCACCGAAAGATAAGAGCTGAAGAGAGTTAGTCGCCGTGGTTTGTGCATGGCGGTGCACCCAGGCGAATGTGCTTTTTGATGCGCAGCTGTGGAGGGTTATGACACAAACTACGCCACAATTCCGAACGCTACCCGCGAGTAGCTCTGCGGCTCCCACTGGTCGCGCCGTAGAGGAAAGTCATTAAATTGTTTATTCGTAGTTACTGATCACTTTGAATTGTAGCCACCACGTAAGCAGCTACTCCGAATGGACTGATTTACTCAAGAAATCATTCAAAAGACTGGTCATAAAACACTTTGAAATCCGTGTCGAATGCCGGGTCCTTCATTCCATAGCCAGTGTAAAAATTAAAAGGCATTGGCAGGCGTTTGACTGTTTCTTGGTCTGCTGTTGAATATCCGCTTTTTTTCATGTAGAACCCGATCGATTGGTGAAATGGATATGCGTGATCGAGTAGCTTCAGAGCATGAAGTAACTTGTTTACAGATGCTCTTTCGCGAGCCAACCTAAAGGCTTCAAGGATATTTGGAACCCCCCCTGCGTATGCAGGGCGAACTACACTATCAACCAAGGTGCGCTCAAGTGAAGTCACATCTACATATTCGCCCGACGGAGCCTTGGCTATCTCGACTTCTAATCTGCCGGTGTTCTTTCCGTTCAGCACTACGATTTTGACTTCGTTTAGTTTGTAGATTAGTTTCGATCGCCTCTGCTGGTTGCGAAAGGCCCGATCAATTGCAGCTTGCGTTAAGACAACAGGAGCAGCGGATTTTTCCGACTGCTCGCTATTCACGTAAATTTCACCTGGGGCAGCTCCTAATCCGTGAATCCACATTGCTGAGCTGTGAGAACAGTACGCAGCATGCTTAATTGAAAGTGCCACTGATAAGGGGCGCGGTGTACCCCAGGTATATCGCAAAAGTGACGGATAATTCGCGGATCGAAGTTTGACCTGGGATAATTTGGTTTTACGAACCAGCATTTCTATGAAAGCTTTCGGGCCCATGCTCCGGGGAAGATTCCAGCTCGATCGCATGGAGTTAAAAATTGTAAGGAGGCCGGAATAGGAGAATGTTCTCTGGGTCAGGCTCTCGAAATGAGCCTCAATAATTTGTGGGTTAATGTGATGTCTTGGCAAAGGTTTCCTGAGATGGCTAGCTTGTAATCTAACACCACCTCGCACAAGGTATATATACCTTGTGCGAGGTGGGAAACAAAATCTTACAAGTGCATGGCTCACGGTATATATACCGTGAGCCATGCACTTCATGCGTAATCGACTCTGTGACCGGCATAAATATCGGCATAATAATTCTTGTTGACTTACATAAAATGGCTATTACAATGGGTTTATATCGGCAAACAGACCGGCAATAATATAGGCAAAATGTGGACTATCCAACGACTGATATCACCGAAATGGAGCCAATGCTCCCCGAAGAAACATCTCGGGAACTAGAGAACACCGCATTCGACCTGATTGCGAAGGCTAGCTCGCTAGCAGGCCAAGTCCATCCGATCGTGTCACGAACCATGGGAAATCTTGTCCGCTCTATGAATTGCTATTACTCGAATTTCATCGAAGGCCACAACACACGCCCCCGCGAGATTGACAGTGCTTTGCGAAAAGACTTCTCCCTGCAACCAGAGAGACGCAACCTCCAACTTGAAGCTATAGCACACATTGACGTCCAAAAAGCTATCGACGAAGGAATGGACGATCCATCTGTACCGCTAACCAGCACATACGCGCTATGGCTGCATCGTGAGTTCTGCTCTCGTTTACCCGAAGAAATGCTTTGGGTTGAGGAACCCAATTCTCATCGAAAGATTCATGTAACGCCCGGACTCCTGCGTGATGGAGAAGTGCAGGTGGCGAATCACGTCCCCCCAGCGGCGATGGCACTACCGAGGTTTCTTGCTCGATTCGATGAGGCCTACAATCCCAACCATCTCTCGAAAGTGCGACAGATCGTAGCGACCGCCGCAGCACACCACCGATTTGTTTGGATCCACCCGTTTTATGATGGAAATGGCAGAGTCGTTCGCCTTATGGCCCACGCAATGCTGAGACAACTTGGTATAGGTAACAGTTTGTGGTCAGTCGCTCGTGGGCTCGCGCGGAACGTCACGCAGTATAAAGCATTGCTCGCCGACGCCGACCAACCCCGGCGCACAGATCTTGATGGCAGAGGTGCACTCTCACAGCGCGCGCTGGTTGCATTTTGTCAGTTTTTTCTCGGAACGTGTCTCGATCAAGTTTCCTACATGAGTTCAATTTTAGAACCTAAGGAATTATTGTCTCGAATAGAGATTTATACCGAAGAGGAAGTACGTGCGAGACGCTTGCTAAAAGGCAGTTTCGCTCTCTTGCGAGAAGCCCTACTTTCCGGTGAGTTTGAGCGTGGAAAGGCTGAAATGATAACGGGCTATGGGGAGCGAATGGCCCGTGACGTACTTTCACGCCTAATCGCTCGAAACCTCCTGATCTCGGATACACCCAAATCACCTGTTCGCCTCGCATTTCCGCTAGAAGTCGTCGAACGATGGTTCCCTGTTCTATATCCAGCAACTCAGAAGTGACAAGTCCGGAAGGCGAGAAGCACAACGCGCAATTCCTTTTCGTGCTTAGGAAGATCGACAACATGCCTAGCATTCCCAATGTTGATGCGCCAAAGGATGCCTATTAAGGTCATCCTTATAATGCCGCCACGATGGCATGAACTTGTCCATGAGGCTGACAAATCTTTCGCCATGATGCGGTTCGAAAAAGTGAACCAGTTCGTGGACTAGGATGTACTCAAGGCAATGCTTTGGTTTTTTTGCCAGCTCTGTGTTTAGGCGAATGGCGTGGGCGCGAGGATTGCAGCTTCCCCATTTTGTTTTCATCTGCCGTATATAAAGCCTTTCTACCGTGACGCCCATGAGCGCCGCCCATTTTGCGATAAGCGAGGGGGCTATCGTTCTAATCTGTCCGCGATAAAATTGGGCGACAATGGCTTCTTTTTTCTGCGCATTTGCTTGCGGACGAACTCTTAAGATCATGGTGCGAGGAGCTAGCTCAACTCCAGGTAGAGCGTCCGCTTTAAGTACCCGAAGAAGGTAGCGCCTACCCCAGAGGTAATGGCTTTCTCGCTCCAGATACTCCCTGGGAGTCTCGCGGTCCTGCCCCTGAAGCTTTGTTTGTTGACGTTTGATCCAGTCCAGTTTCGAGATCGCAAAGATGCGAATGGTGTCGAGTTTCATCCGCTCCGGTGCTGAGATACGCACGCGCCCAGTCGGCGGATAAACGCTCAGGTGGACGTTTTTGATGTCCTTGAACACCACGTCTACTGAAATCTCGCCAAGTTTGAGCTGCTCGATCATCAGTATTCCCGTTGCGCCCTAATGACCATGAAAATGCGTTCGACCTCGGCTTCGTCCTTCAAAACCTCGTACATGGCCGCTTTAATTGTTCTCTCGCGAGGCGAAACACCTCTCCAGCCATCAGGGCGCGCTTCCCGCACGACCGCATCTATTTTAAGTGCAAGTCCTTCGTCTTGACTGAGGTTGTTCCAAAGGGCCCGCTTGCCGGGTGTATCCAGTTTTTCTGGAGTCTCCTCAGAGTGTCCGGCCTGAACTTTCTTCGACAACTCGGCAATCCGCTTCAGGTATTCCTCATATTCGATAGCCTTGGCCTTCCGCGCTGCAATGACTTCGTCAAGCAATGCAGACATTTTTTCGTAAAAAGCCGGGTCGCTCAAGTGTTCCTTGATGATCTTGCGGCGTACATTGTTTTCGATAGTTTCTGCGATGGCGTTCTTATCGCCCTTTAAGCCGCCAAGCTGTGTCGCGATAGCATTGGCGATACCGGTCTTCACGATCAGCTCCAGCAGCGCCATATTGTCGAACGGCGAAATCTTGCGCGGTTCGTCGGCCTCTATATATGTATCGAGCAGATGGCGCATATCAGCCTCGTACGCCTTGAGGTCGAGCGTCTCGCCGCTGGCCTTTCGGATCACTTCGCGGATGTTCACAAAGCGTTCTAGCTCTTGCTTGATTCGCGTAATGTCAGCCGCAGTGTAACCAGCAGGCTCTAACTCGTCAGCGATGTTGGCATAAGCGCGGACCAATGCTGCGGTTGACTTATAGAGGGCTGCTCGCTGCGGTTCACGGTCTTGGAGGTCAGATGGAATTTCCGTATTGCCGCAGAAATAGTGGATGTGTTCTAGCTCGCCCCTTGGCGGCTCTACCGGCTCGCAGAGAAGGACGAGATTCTCCCGCGCTTGATCGAGTCGTTCCTTGCCCTTCTTCAGTCGATCTTGCAGCAGTACTTCGGGATCTGGCCCGCCAGCGCTGTGGTCCAACTCGGAGGTGTAGACAGAAATAGCGTTCTCGACCTTTTTGAATAGGTCCTTGTAGTCCACGATGTATCCGAAATCCTTATCCTCGCCATCCAGGCGGTTGACGCGACAAATGGCCTGGAACAGTCCGTGGTCTTGCATCGATTTGTCGATGTAGAGATAGGTGCAGGGCGGTGCATCAAAACCGGTGAGCAGCTTGTCCACTACCACCAGCAGCTTCATGTTCGCCGGTTCCTTTGTGAATAAGGTCTTGGCCCGCTCCTCATAGGTCTCTGTTTTAGTCATGCCCGTCCTGGCGTCTACGTCCTTCAGCAGTTCGTTGTAAGTGTTGTAGATGAATTGCTTATCGGTCTCGGTGTTGGCCCCGGTTTCTTCCAACGTTACGTCTTTGGCCATGGGGTTATAGGACGTGACAACTGCGCATTTTCCCCTGAACGGCGTCTTCTGGAACAGCGAGAAATACTTACACGCCTCATAGATGCTTGACGCCACCAGAATCGCATTGCCTCGCTCACTGGACAGGCGTGGCTTAACGCTGAAGTCGAAGACGATGTCCGCCACCACGCGGTCCATGCGAACTTTGGAACTGAGCACGTGTTGCATCGTGCCCCACTTCTTTTTCAGTTCGTCCTTCTGCCAGTCATTGAGCGCTTTGGTTTTGGCTTCGAACCAGGCGTCGATCTTTTCCTCGGAACCAAGACGCTGGTCGATGTCGCGCGCTTCATACACAAGATCGAGCACCACCCCATCCTCCACCCCCTCGCTGAACTTGTAAGTGTGGATGTAGCCGCCGAATACTTCGAGACTTGTCTGCTTATCCTTCTTGAGCAGCGGCGTGCCAGTGAAACCGATGAACACAGCATTGGGCATCATCGCTTTCATGACGCGGTGCAATTTGCCGCTCTGCGTGCGGTGGCATTCGTCCACAAATACGAACACTTCGCCGACCGTCGGACTGGGTTGGGCTTGCAGGTCACGGATGAAGGCATCGAAGTCGTCCACATCCTTGCGGCCAAACTTATGTACAAGAGAACAAAGCAGGCGCGGCTTTGCCTGGCCGAGCTGATTTATCAGGTCCCGTCCGCTATTGGTGCGTTTGATGGCCTCACCCGACTCGGTAAAGACCCGCTCAATCTGTTTATCCAGCTCATCTCGGTCGGTGAGGATGGCGACGCGGGCGTTGGGGTTATTCTCCAAAATCCATTTGGCCAGCAGCACCATCACGATGCTCTTGCCGCTCCCCTGGGTATGCCAAATGATCCCGCCTTTAGGCTGGCGAGCATGTTCCTGCGCGGCCTTTATGCCGAAATATTGGTGAACGCGCGTCAATTTCTTGACACCGCCGTCAAACAGCACAAAGTCATGCATTAGCTCGATCAGCCGCCGCTTCTCGCACATCTTCAGCAGATACTTATCAAGCTTAAAGCGACTGTTGTCCTCCTCGTCTTCCTTCCATTTCAGGAAGTATTTCTCCTCTGTCCCAATGGTGCCGTATTGAAGGCCCTCGGAATCATTACCTGCAAAAACGATTTGGACAGTGGAGAAGAACCACTCGTTAAAATCCTTCTGTTGGTTGGAGAGCAATTGCCGGATGCCGTCACCGATGCTGACGCGGCTATTCTTCAATTCCAGGACACTGACAGCGATGCCGTTCACGTACAGCACCAGGTCTGGCCTCCGCTCATGGTTGCCCATGAGAGTGACTTCTTCGGCGATGGCAAAATCGTTTTCTTCCGGCTCGGTCCAGTTAATCAGGTGTACGGTCTCGGTGACTTTGCCCGCTTCGATCTTCACCGGCACGCCATAGCGGAGCAGGGCGTAGACGGCCTGGTTATTTCCGTAAAGCGTCCGGTTGTGGTTATCCGCTTCTGAGCGCAGCTTGTGCAGAGCGACGCTGATCTGCGCTGGGCTGTAGCCGCTCCGAATCAGCCAGGCAGAGAGGAGGCCCTCCTCGATATTTGTGTTGCCGTCGCGGTCGGTCCAGTCGCCTAGATTGCGATATTTCAGTTCGTCGCGGAACAGTGCTATCACCCTGTTCTGCGTTGCACGCTCTGGCTGGCCGAACTCGTTCATCTCAAGCCCCAATCAGTTTGAAATTGACCTGGTAGCGACAGAACCGGATGTTGGAGACCATTGCCAGCGCCCGGCGGATTCTCTGATCGTCTTCGAGAGCGATGATGATGCCATGAACTGTCTGCTCTTTTTCGGCCAGCATCTCTTGCACGAAACTCATGTAACGTAATGTCTGCCCTACAACTACGTCACTGGCTCGCCCTTTCTTCAGTTCCACAATCAACAGGCGTTTTTTGTCTTTGCTTATCGCAAGAATGTCTAATGGTCCAGTGTCGGTTTGGTATTGCTGGCCTTTCTCGCCGTCTTCCTCGTAAATGTCATATTCTTTGCCCAGTTCGGTCTGCGCCCAGTTCTTTACTAAGAAGTCTTCAAGGTGTTCCTCTAACGCAAAAGCTGAGGGGTTTTCGACAGTTTCATCGGTTGAAATGAGTTTTGGAGCGGAGATGCCTCCGATCAGCTTTTCTATTTCTTCCCGGTATCGTGAGATATCGCTGACCGTGCCAATTGAGCCGGTGGAATTTTGCAATGCCTCGCTCATTGTGGCGCGGTCGATACTGATACTCAACCATTGAACTGGACGGCGATGGAAAAGAATTTTACCAGGCTCGTAGCTGTAATCACCGCTGACTTCGCCCACACGATATTGTCCAGTTCCATCCGGGCACAATACAATGTCACCCTTCCTAATTCCTTTCGACACCGTCCACAATGCTCCACATGCCAGCCCAGCCCCGATTTTCGTTTTGTCCGGGTGCTTTGCTAGGTAAATGGGAATGAACTCTTGATTGAACACTCGCCATTCTTCCGGTAGGTTCTTCGTCAGGTCTTGGTCGATGCCAAAGTCTGTCCCAATGAATTTCCCAGCAAAACACTCCGCTGCGTAAACGCTCTTGCGTCCTAGCATTACTCGGTAGTAGCTTTTGGCGGCTTTCATACCAGTCGAATCCTCCCCGTAAGCAATTCCTGCGTCATGCCCTGCTTGACCAGCCGGACTTTGGCAAGTTTCGCGCCCAGCGTAGTAATTTCGGCATCCATGTCGTCCAAAACGGAAGCGACGGCATTTTGTTCTAAAAAGTCCAACGGAAATGGTATCCGGAAGGAATTTAGGCTCTTGTTTGTGATCTGATTTATAGTTGCGCCCAGATGCTCTTGGATTTGGCGGATGATCACACTGGATTGGAATTGGTGATAGACGAATGAATGGTATGCAGTCCTAAAGACTGCCATAAAAGCTCCAAACGTCATTCCTTTGGCACGGTCATCAATTTTGGCGCACTTCCCAATCAAGTCTCGACTTCCGTTGCGAACACAGATGAGGATGTCACCCGGCCTTACCATGATCTTTTCGGGGAATTCTGCTGCTACGTAAACATTGTCTTCGAAACAAAGAGCTCCTTGGAAAATATTCGAAGAACGCAACACCAGAAACCCGTCGGTTCGTACTTCACTTGGTTTGTAAGTTAAACCAATCAACGATTCCCCAATCTCGCCGAGAGACTTCACAGTCCACTCTTGCGCATATCCCGGCAGCCGCCTTTTGCCGGTAAGCAACTCCTGCATGGCACCCTGTTTTATCTGGCGCTTCTTGACGATCAATTGTTCCAGCGACTCGATTAGTGCATCCGCGTCGCCCAACACTTCAGCGATGGCATCTTGCTCACTCCGCGGGGGGATTACGACAGGCAGCTGGTGCAATACGCTCCCCTTAATACCTTTCGCCGTGCTTCCAGAAGCGTGGCCGTCCAAGATGGCCTGAAACCTATCGGAGAGCAGGTAATGCTTGAGGTACTTAGAAGACAAATTGAAATTCTTGGGGCGGTACTTAATGATTCGTTGAGCAAGCGCAACATCTTCACGGTCGATTTGAGCTACATTCCCCAGCGGAGCTTCTGTCGTAATCAAGACATCGCCTATATGAGGCTTTCCGCGACGCATTATCAGTTCATATTGATTTGTGGCGACGTACTCCTTCGATTCCTCGTAGTCGATGAAGCCTTTTCGAACATTGCGTGCCGTAATGAGAAAAATACCGCTTGGCGTCTTGGGCGGGGTCTTGCCTCGGTAGTCCGCATAGTCGCAGCAGTGCACCAGTGGTTGCACCGCCCAATTTTCCGGAAAGATCCCAATGTCGGTCTGCTTGTAGCCGCGCCTCACTTCCATGCGAACCCGATCTCCTCCAAATGAAGGTTCACCTTGGCCTCCAAGTCGACCACTTGGCTTACCATCTGTGGCAATGGAGTTTCATAGCGTTCGGCCAGTTCCTTCACACGCTCGGCCAGGGCTTGGCTGATACGATCCATTTCGCCATGGATAGCAGTGTTGAGCGCGGCGAGCCATTTATCGTCGACGACCAGAACCTTTATATCGGCTTCGGTCAGTTTGGGATATTTCGCGAGAGACTTTGCATCAAGGTCGGCTTCGGCACCTTTCAGCCGCTTATTGAGGTCGGCCTCCTCGCTATTTAAGTTGAGCCAATCGTTAAGCACGTCGGCCTCGTCCCTGGCTTCCTCATCACTCTCAATCTGTTTCAGTCGGGTGGCGACGATTGCCTTGTTCACCTTATCGAATTGAAAAAAAGTGCCGTCCTCGCCATTGTGTTCTTCTTCCAGTTCCGCGAGTTTATCGGTGACGACTTCCAGGTCGGCGGTAAGCTGGTCAACGGCCGCCTGCTCCTTCGCGTAGTAGCGGGCAACGATGAGTCGCCTTGGCACAAGGTCACAGGTCCATCCCTTGTCCTTCTCTTTGCCCTTCTTGTCCTTCTCGATGATGCGAGAGGTCTTGGCTTTCCAGCCATCCGCAGCAATCAAATAACAATCGTCTTGCATTGTGTCGGCCCAATAGTCCATTAGGTGCTGATAGATGTCATAGCGGTCGATGAGGGGTTTATCTACGTAGTGCGCGAGCAAGTCCTCGGAAATCTGGGCAATGATCTCTTTTGGATGGCAACCGAGCTTCAAAGCTTTTATCATTTTGGCCTTCTTGTCCCGCCAGACTTCAAAGTGGGCATTCATGCCGGTGATAAAAGCAGTGAACTCTGGGTGTTCGTAGATGGTGGACTTGATGACTGCCTTCTCCACTGCAAGATCGACGTAACCTGGCCGCTTAGCTTTGAACAAAGCGGCTCTGAGTGTGGGACAGACAGCCCAGTATCGATGCAGAGCGTCGACATCCACCGCAGGAATACCCCCGTGCAGGTGGCCTTCGATATCCTGGAGGTCTTCGGCTTGCTGGCTGTCGATATAGCGCGGCAGGTTCAGGTTGAACTCATTCTTCTCGATCTCCTCAGCGCTGACCATGCGCGAATATTTCGGGATTTCGAGCCGCTTTGTGAAGGCGTCCACAATCTTGTGGATGTCCTGGGCGCGGAGGCGGTTCTTGGGGCCATCCTTCATAAAGCCGCCACTGGCGTCGATCATAAAGGTGCCCTTGCGGGCGTGGGCATCTTGTTTATCGATGACGACGATGCACGCAGGTATACCCGTGCCGTAAAACAGATTTGGGGGCAGCCCAACGATGCCTTTGATATAGCCTTTGCGAACAAGATTGCGGCGGATGTCGGCCTCGACGTTGCCCCGGAAAAGGACGCCGTGCGGCAAGATGCAAGCGCCTTTGCCAGTGCTCTTGAGCGAACGAACGATATGCAGGAGGTAGGCGTAGTCGCCTTGCTTGGCTGGCGGCACGCCGAAGTGCTTGAAACGCTCGAAAGGGTCGTTGAGCGGATCAAGACCAGTTCTCCAGCGCTTGTCAGAAAAGGGCGGATTGGCGACAACATAGTCGAAAATCTTGAGCGCGTCTCCATCCTTGAACTTTGGATCGGCAATGGTGTTGCCTTGTACGATCAGCGCCGTAGGGTTGTTGTGCAGAATCATGTTCATACGAGCAAGACCGCTGGTAGCGGCGTCTTTCTCCTGCCCGTAGAGCGTGACTTTGGTAACAGCCGCATCGCCGACCTTGAGTAGCAGGGAGCCAGACCCGCAAGTGGGGTCGTAGACGGTGGTGGAACTCGTAGTAGCCGCGTCATGGATGCCCAAAATCTGGGCAATAATTCGGCTGACCTCAGCAGGCGTGTAGAACTGCCCCTTGCTCTTGCCACTCTCTGTGGCGAAGTGCCGCATCAAGTACTCGTAGGCGTCACCCAGAATGTCGTCGCCTTCCGCTCGGTTCTTTGAAAAGTCCAACGCCTTGTTCTCGAAAATCGCGATGAGATTAGTGAGCCGTTCCACCATCTCCTTACCGCTGCCCAGTTTGGAGACCTCATTAAAGTCCGGCATGTCCGAGAGTTTGTTGGCGTTGGCCAGAGGCGCGATGATCTTCTTGTTGATCTGGTCGCCGATGTCCGGCTTGCCCTTGAGCGCGACCATATCCTTAAAGCTCGCGCCCTTTGGGATAGTGATTGGGGCAAAGGGCTGCCCGGCGTATTTGTCGCTCACGTATTTTATGAACAGAAGGACGAGGACATAGTCCTTGTACTGGCTGGCATCCATGCCGCCGCGCAGTTCGTCGCAACTTGACCACAAGGAGCTATAAAGTTCCGATTTTTTGATAGCCATGAATTGACTCTATTTGCTTTCCCGCAATTATACTAATTCCTACCTCGTCCTTCCTTGTCGTCTTTCACTCGAGCCATGTACCGAAGAAAGACACTCGCTCAAATTCTTCAGTTCTGCGGATGGTCCAACTGCCGTGAAGCTCAGCGATTGAGTATCCCGTTATAGGAAGGCATATTACATTTCATGTTGACAAGGAAACTTTGGCAATGTAATCCTATTGAAGGACAACGTATTCCCGTAAAGGGATATACGGAAGGAAGAACAGCCCGATGCCAACGACAGACAAAGTCCTGTACACCAAACGTGAGGCAGCCCAACTCTTATCAATCTCGCTCCGGAGTCTCGACTACCTCATCTTCAGCCAGCAGCTTCCTGCCCGCCGAATCGGACGGCGCGTGCTGGTTCACCGTGACTCCATCGAGCAGTTTGCTCGCATTGACCACATGTCAATCCACGCATCTGGTACGACCCGGGCGTAGTGAAGGCGGTGCGGTGCCTTCGGCACCGGATGGGTTTTTGACACGTCACCCCTAGAAGGGTGCTGCACAGGAACCATCGGTTCGCGTATGCGAACCATTTGATTTTGCGACCCTTAGATCGCAACGCGGACTCAAGCGGTGAGAAGCGGTTCCCGCAAGGTAACGCCATGAGTTTGATCCAGTTGAGTGGTTCTAGTGATTGTCGGTGAACGCCATATGAAGCCAGCCTCACGCACAAAATCTGTGGGAACCAAGGTTACTGAGGCGGAGTACGCGCGACTTGAGGCATGCGCTTGCGAAGAAGGCCTTTCCGTAAGTGAGTGGTGTCGGAATGTCGTCTTGGAGAGGACTCACGGAGATCGGCCCACCGAGGCCGAGCAAGTCACTCTCGCTGAGATCCTGGCGCTGCGAACGATCCTCCTTAATCTGCATTTCGCCGTTGCTCGGGCGGAAACGATAACCGCCGACGCCATGCAAACAATCATCGAGCGAGCTGACCGGGACAAAGTGAAGAAGTCGATGGAGCGCCTAGGTCTGGACAATAGCGGGCAGGGAGGCAAAACCTAAGATGACTCAATCGTGGGGTCGAGCAGGTTTCGCGGGGAAATGGCCGAGCAGGAAGCCTTGGTGGAGCATCGCCGTGATCTTTGCAGCGGTCCTAAGTGTAGGGCTCATCAGCGATTTTTACCGTGCGTGGGTGTGGACGCCCCTCCAGCGGTTCTACGCTCCGACCTACACAGCCACCGGAGACGACCGAAGTGGCCGGCAAGTCCACAATTACAGCGTCTTGATTCTGGTGACGGCCAAAGGGAGCCGCCTCGCGGTGGACACCGACGTTATCGAGCGAGGGGAATATTCGTTTGCACTTTCCGACCAAGCTATCAAGTCAGGAGCGTTGCGCGTCGAGTGGCAAAGCAAAGCATTCGAGAATGGAAAGTTGTATGCCGTATTGCGGCACCTAATTTACCGCGACAAATCCCTGCTGGTCCTTTCTAAACCCGCGTGGCTTGGGGCACTGGTCATTTTCTTCGGTGGTCTATTCTTAGCTGTACCCAAAGACTTAGCGCGAGCGAAACGGCTGAGGAACGGACGGCGTTTGAAAGGCCCGGAACTAGTAACTGCTGCCCAGTTCAACAGACGGAACAAGTCCGACGGCATCGGATTCCAGCAGCGACGACGTGGCCAGTCTGTACGTATTCCGAGAAGGATCGAGTCTAGCCATACCCTCATCATGGGAGATACGGGGACGGGCAAAAGCGCTCTCATACGGCAGCTCCTTGTCGAAGTCGCAAAGCGCGGGGAGAGCGCCGTTATTTACGATCCCGCACTCGAATACACTCCTCAGTTTTTTGATCCCTCGCGCGGTGACGTAATCCTGAATCCGCTAGACCAACGGATGCCGTATTGGACTCCAGGCGCTGAACTTCGACACGACGCCGAAGCTCTGACGTTGGCGGCGTCCTTGTTTCCGGATCGACACAACGAAAATCCATTCTTCGTTGAAGGGCCGCGGAAAATATTCGCGCATCTACTGACATTCCATCCGACGCCGGAGGAGTTGGTTTGGTGGATGTCGCATCCCGAAGAGATCGACGCGCGCGTGAAAGGAACTGAATATGAAGCGATCATCGATTCCCAGTCGCCGCCTCAACGAAACGGCGTTCTCGGCTCACTCAACATGGTGGCAGATGCACTGAAACTATTACCCTTGGAAAAGAGCACTACCCGAGCCTGGAGTGCCCTCGAATGGTCCAAGGAACGTCGCGGATGGCTGTTTTTGACATCTACGCCCGAAACCAGGAAGAGACTCTTGCCGCTCACAAGTCTCTGGCTTGACACGTTGGTGCTGCGACTTATGAACCAGGGGGCCGCGAACTCCCGTTCGGTTTGGCTGATCCTCGACGAGCTGGCCAGCCTACAAAAATTGCCGCAGCTACACACGGCGGTCACTGAAAATCGTAAATCAAATAACCCTGTGGTTCTCGGTTTTCAGGGACGGAGCCAACTCGAAACTAGGTATGGCCATGAAGCGGAAGCAATGCTCTCGCAGCCAGCCACGAAAATCTTCCTCCGAACAAGCGAGCCCCGCGCCGCAAAGTGGATTAGTGAAACCATCGGCGAGGTTGAGATCGAGCGACTCCGCGAGAGCCGATCCACCGCGCACAATCCGAAGTATTCAACATCGAAGAGCCTCAACTTGGATCGTCAAGTCGAACCTTTGGTTATGCCCAGTGAGATTACGGGACTTGAACCACTAAATGGATTCTTGAAGAGCGGCAATCTCGTAGTGCGCATGAGCTTCCCCTACATCGAATTGCCCGAGAAGCAGCCTAAGTTCATCGAACGGACCACTCCAGCGGTCCCAGTAACGACCCTAAAAACGTCCCCCCAGGAGAAGAACGACGATCCCCACAGCCAGAAGATTTCGCCGCAAGAAGTTAAGCAAACTCGGCAGAATCAATTGAACCGCGCGGAGCAACAGCAGCGATTCTTTGAGTAGGCACCGTATGCTAACGATTTCCAAGCCATTGAGTGCGGGTCAGGCGCGTTCTTACCACGCCGAAGAATTCGCGAACGCAAAGGACAACTACTACACGCAAGGAGAACAAGTCGTTGGCGAATGGCATGGACGCTTGGCGGAAGAATGGGGCCTGAAAGGCGAAGTCCGGGAACAACAGTTTCATCGGCTAAGTGAGGGTCAGCATCCAGTCACCGGGGAGCAATTAGTCCGGCATCAGAGCCCGCGAGAGTATGTTAACGAGCATGGCGAGAAGATCAAGGCAATGGAGCATCGTGCGGGCTGGGACGCTACCTTCTCCGCGCCGAAAAGTGTTTCCCTAACCGCTCTTGTGGGTGGCGACGAGCGTGTCCGCGATGCTCACCGGGAAAGTGTTACGGTCGCCCTGGGCGAGATGGAACGCTTCGTTCAGGCAAGGCTCGGAAGTAATCTTCCCGCCGAGACTACCGGTAAATGGGTCGCAGCCAAGTTTGAACACGACAGCTCCCGTCCTGTGAATGGCTACGCCGCGCCGCAGCTTCACACGCATGTCGTATTCTTCAACATCACGCAGACCGCGAATGGGGACTCACGAGCGTTGCAGCCCAGGGAACTCTACAAATCGCAGCAGTACGCGACAGCCATTTATCGGTCGGAACTCGCATCACGTCTGAGGCAATTGGGCTACGAAATAGAACGAGGCAAGAGTGGTCAGCCAGAAATCAAAGGATTTAGTGCGGAATATTTGGAAGCATCGAGTCCACGACGTCGACAGATTGAAGAACATTTAGCGAAGACAAACCAAAGGGGAGCGGGAGCAGCTCAGATCGCCGCACATCAAACTCGGGAAAGAAAACTTGAAACTTCACACGAAGAAATGCAGGAGAGGCACCGAGTCTTAGCCACTAAGTTTGGTGGTCAGCCAGAACACATTGTTGAGGCTGCAAGACGACGAGGGAACCAGCACAAACCAGAACCAAACGAACGAATGGTCCGCCAAGCCCTGACGTATTCGACCGAACGGAGCTTGGAAAGGGAAGCGGTAGCCGACGAGAGATCTCTATTACGGGACGCTTTGAGTCGCTCAATGGGCCAGGCGACGTTTGCAGAAATTAAATCCGGCCTCGACAAAAAGGCTCAGGTCGGAGAACTGACGGAGCTGCGGGAACATTCAAATTCGCCAAGTCGAGCATTCACGACGAAGGAGATGCAGTCTTATGAGCGGGAAACTATCCAAAGAATGCGAGAAGGGCAGCACCAGTTTCCTGAAATTGCGAGCCAGCGGTCTCGCGATTCAATCGAAAGAAATTATTCGCACCTAAATGAAACGCAGCGCCAAGCGGTGACGCAAATCCTTTCGAGCCGTGATCGAGTGATGGCCTTGGAAGGAGTGGCCGGAAGCGGTAAGACCACTTCATTGGCGGCAATTCGGGAAGTGGCCGAGCGTCACGGCTACAAGGTAGAGGGATTCGCGCCCACGTCACGAGCGGCACAAAAACTGAGCGAGTCGGGCATCGAGTCCCGCACGTTGCAGAGGCATTTGTCATCGAACGAGCAATCCCAGAACAATGGGAAGAGGCTCTACGTTCTTGACGAGTCAAGCCTCGCCAGCACGAAGCAAATGAATGAATTCCTCCATCGCTTGAGTGGAGAAGATCGCGTCTTGCTCGTAGGAGATACACGCCAACACCAAGCCGTTGAAGCTGGCCGTCCTTACCAGCAACTCAGGGAAGGAGGCATTGCGACAGCTCGCCTGGACGAGATCGTCCGCCAAAGGGAACCCGCACTCAAAGAGGCGGTCGAGCAACTTTCGCGCGGTTCGGTCAAGGAAGCAATCGACAATCTCCGTTCTCAGGGCCGAGTGCACGAAATTGGGGACCGGAATGAGCGAATGGCCAAGATTGCAGATGAATATGCAAGAAAGCCGACCGGTACTCTGGTCGTGTCGCCAGACAATCAATCACGTAGAGAAATCAATGATGTGATCCACCGCAGGATGCAGGAGATCGGAACCGTAGCGAAACGAGAACATAAACTCAATGTGTTGGTCCCAAGGCAGGAGATAACCGGTGCCGACAGGCGCTGGTCCGGCCAATACCATCCGGATGATCTTGTGCGTTACACGAAAGGCAGTCGAGCCCACGGAATCAAGCCAGGCGAATATGCGCGTGTGGAGCAATCAAATGAAAAGGAAAATTTGCTTACCGTTCGGCGAGGAAACGGTGAGCGAGTGAGCTACGACCCGCGCCGATTGCATGGAGTCACGATTTATCGGGAGTCTGACCGCACGTTTAGCGAAGGCGACCGCGTCCAATTTACGGCACCGAACAAGGAGCTTGGCGTCGCGAATCGAGAGCTAGGGACCATAGAGCGAATCAACGGCGACGGAGACATTCGATTGCGGCTCGATTCAGGTCGAGTCACTCAATTCAACGTGAACAAGAATCCGCATCTCGACTATGGTTACGTTGTGACCAGTCACAGCAGCCAGGGACAGACCGCAGACCGTGTGCTAATCCACATCGAAACGAACCAAGCTGGAGAAAAGCTTGTCAACAGACGCCTAGCTTACGTCGCTGTGTCACGAGGACGGTATGACGCTCAGATCTACACTAATGATGCGCTCGACCTTCGCGAGGCTCTTAGCAGGGATACTTCAAAGACCGTTGCGTTGGAGATCGATGCGCAGCTTAATCATGGAGGAAAGGATCAATCTGTCGTGAGGCAGAACGCCAACCAAAATACGCCTCCACGAGTATCGGCGGGACAGAGTCAGGCAAATGGGCAGGGTTTTGGACAGCAAGCCGGAGGAGATGGACAGTCTGGGCAAAGGTCATAGATGGCGCCCCCGGTTGTTATTCCTGACATAAGCAGCGTCGCAATTTGTTAAGCCCACGGTAGTAATGGTGCCTGACGTTTTCGTAGGACAACTCTTTGCGCACCGCAATTTCTTCAAACGTGTATCCCTCGAAAAAGTAAAGACGCAGGGTTTCCCATTGCTCAGGCGACAGACTCTCCAAAGCGTTCTTGAGTGCCATTTTGCCAACCCGTGCCTCAAGACCTTTGTCGTAGGTCGGCAGCCAGTGAGAGCAGTTTGGAATAATAGTGTGTTCTTTGACCTCATTCGAAGAATAAAAATGTTGCCGAGTTAGATCGCGACGCCTTGTGAACGCGCGTTGGTAAGAAATCTGCACCAGAAGAGACCTCGTACTCCCTTTTGAGGGATCGAAGACTGAAGCCTTCCTGCGGACCAGCAGGAAGACGTCCTGCACCAAATCGTTCGCTTCTTCGTTGTTCCCAAGAATTTTTCGCGCTATGGCCCAGACTAATCGCGAATAGCGTCTGAAAAGTAGGCCAAGCGCCTCGGAATCATCCGCGCAAATCCGGCCAATAAGCGTTTCGTCCGAGCATTCTATGTCAAATGCACCCTTGTTCCCCGATGTTGAACCACGGTCCGCTTTGCAGCGAGGCAGGAGCGTCTGGACGGGGACACCAGGAGATCTCTCCGAAACTCTTGCCATTGCGTCCTTTGTGTTGCTCTCTGTGTCTGTGACGACCCTAGAGCCCTTCGTCACCGATGCTTACCGCGGAATGCTTCTGCAACTCTCCCCAAAAACTGGGACAAGTCGTCTTTGCCTTCGGATGAGCGCGAATCCGCACACGAAGACATTTAGACGAATCCTGCCCTCTCTCAGCGGAAAACGTTGGACCGTCCACTTTTGCGGCCGGGCACGTGTGTAACTGTAATTCCTTCCGTAACTTAACTGTGCCTGAGCGAATTCCGGCAAATGCCCTCGTTGTTCATAAATGTGGACACCGGTATCTCGCCGATTGGATATCGGCGGGTAACACGTTTGTCATCACTGTGGCCGAGCATCACTAAGTCGGCCCAGGATAACAGCACACACACTCAACTATTCGAACTCGTAGAACGCAGCTGGGAACTTGGCCTTATTCTGAGGGCAGATTTCTTCGAGTTGTTTAGATGTTAGAAGCGTGTATGTTCCTACTGGTAGCTGGCCGTTTTTGATCAACTTCTGATAGCTGTCTTTGAAAGCAGCTTGGAGCTCCTCAAAGATATCCATACGTTTTGCGATGACCACCCTTGAAGATTCAGCCACTTCTTCGAGTGTCGCGTCTGTAACGAAAGATAGGTCGTATCGGTCTGGAGCAAGTCCATGCTCTGTTGCCGCTATTCCAGATACCAGGTTGCCCGCCAGTCCACCTCCTACATACAGCTTGTACGCATGGATGACATCTGGCGGAGTGGTTCGAAGCACCAATGGATCTCGCATCGGAGCCAGCCCAGCTGTGGCGAAGTTGCCAGTTCGAATCTGGGTGGTCTCATCGAGGACTTCGTGCTTAAGCTTGGATACTGGAATCCCAAGAATGCGACCCACAAGGATGTGTCCTGATTCGTGTGGGATTGACTGTGCAATGTATGCTTCTATTTCGGTTGACATGCGTAGAACATCCCACAGACTTTACGCACTCAGCAACAGTCGAATGCCACTAATATGTCCAAGGGAGAACCCGAGACAACCTGTTAGTTTCATGGAGCAAAGAAGAAAGGATCAGCCCAGTGACCAAGAATCTGAAGAAGACTGAGAAGAAGGCCACGCAAGCTACAAAAAAGAAGCAGGTAGATACGCAAACAGCGCTACAGACTGTCGCAAAAGGTGCATTCGAAGCCTGGTTACAACACGCGGATCAGGACTCGGGAATCGGTATTCACCTAAGTGACGATGGTCCTCAGGTTATGGTCAACATAACTCTCAAAGGTCTTTCCAAGCGGATACAGAAACAAGTTGAACAGAGGATTTGGTGGGAAGTCGTCGATCATGCTGAAGCTCTGGGCTTGGGACCTGGAGATCTCAAGAATCGCAGTGATGAAGAATAACTAACGACATAAAGACCCTCTGGATGCAACGCAACTGCTTTGCTGCAACTGTGGCGCGGCTGTCCATCCCACGTTTAGGTAACTAGCGATTCCTAGTCCCTAGTTTCGTATCAGATTTGATACATTCACTTCACGTAGCGAACCCGCCTACAAAAACATGAAGCTCTTTGTCGCCATCACCGATTCAGATTGGTTTAAGTACCTTGCAGAGCTTCGTCCGGACGAAGTGAACTTTTGGCAACCGAGTTCTTCAACGGCGTTTCGCGCGCTCTCGCCAGGTGAACCTTTTCTCTTCAAGCTACACAGTCCGCAAAATTACATCGTGGGAGGAGGCTTTTTCAGTCACTACTCCGTTTTGCCCGCTAGCTTTGCATGGAGTGCCTTCGAATTCAAAAACGGTGCAAGAACAGAACAGGAGATGCGAGCCAGAATCGAGCGCTATCGGCGGGTTTCTCCTGATACTTCGGCGGACTACTCCATCGGTTGCATTCTTTTACAAAGTCCGTTCTTCCTTAACGAAGACGAGTGGATTCCCGTTTCCGACTGGAGCAGGGAAATAGTCCGAGGTAAAGGCTATACAACTGACGAAGAGGCTGGTCAGAGAATTTGGGCTGAGGTTGAAGTACGACTTCAGTCCAAACCCGCCAGCTTCCCTCTTGACGGTTCGAGCGTCGAAGTCCCCCGCTTCGGGCAAGCTCAGACTGTGTTTCCTCGATTGGGGCAGGGCGCATTCAGAGTAGTTGTAACTGACTTATACAAGCGTCAATGCGCGTTGACCGGCTCTCATGTTCTACACGTTTTAGATGCAGCCCATATCCGGCCTTACGGTCAAGGAGGAAATCACAACCCCAGCAACGGATTGTTGTTGAGGCAGGACGTTCATACGTTGTTTGATCGCGGATACCTCACAGTTAGCCCAGACCATCGTGTTGAAATCAGCCGTCGAATTAAGGACGAATTCGACAACGGAAAGGAATACTACGCGCTACACGGTAAAACCATCTTGATTCCTGATCAGTCAGAATTCAGGCCGTCGACTCAGGAATTGATTTGGCACAACGAGAACGTCTATCGTCCCTGATTAGGACGCTATGCTCGGTTATGGAGTCGGACATATTTCCACATCCCTGCAAGCCGTCCACATCGGCTGTTATTGACATTTGCCCGACTCTGGCCCAAAACTTCCCTCATGCAGGCGTATGAACCACGGAATAAGAGGGAACGGAAGCGTTGGAACTATCACATCGTGGGCGCAACGGGAAAGTTACGTTGGACCGCCAGAGGGATTGAGGAATGCGTTCAGCATATTCACAAACGGCACTGTGAATTGAGCAAAGAAGAACAGAAGGACTGGGACCCGTACGTGGTTGCGTTGGTCTACATCAAGGAAAAGTATGGTCAATGCAAGGGTTCAGCACATTTCTTGAGGATGGGTTCGATAATCAGTTTCATGCAGCACTATCGAAAGCGATTGAAGAAAGACAAGCTAATCCTCACTGATGAGCATGGCGTGGATTTTTGGGAAGACCATTTGGCGGAAGCACTCGCAAGGCTCCCCTTCTCGATGAATAGCTTCGACTATAACAAAGTGAAGAATTATGTTCTGCGATGCAGGAAGCCTTCTTAGACATGAAGGGACAAAGCGTTAAGATTCGGCGTCAACGGCTTGAGAAGGGTTGTTGCCCAACCCACGGACTATGGATGTCCCAGATTGACGGCTGGTATCAGCCCACCTCTGGGCGTCAGTACACGATTGTCAGCTGCCCTAGAGAAGATTGCCGCATTCGAGCTAAGGCATATGATGTTGATGGACCGTGGGAATTGCTAGGAGCCAACGAAGAACCTGAGGGCCAACGAATTTAGTTGACCGCGTGGAAGCCAATTTCTCGGGTCTTCGGAAGCTCAGGCGGGACAAGCCGAGATTCCATCTCGGAAAGTAACTCTTGTCCCTTTGCGGTGAGCGTCACTCGAAAGCCGTTTCCGCCTACGAAGTTCCAAATGTCCATCTGTTCGGTGTATTTAGTCCAACCCGAGCCTTCAACCCACTTGTCCAACTTCACGTAGGAATCTTTCCAAAGCAATTCCAGCGCGGCAATCATTTGGTCGTCCGCCACTTCGATCTCCGTTCGGATGCCGAACGGTTCGGAGTATTGGCGGACAAGCGTTCGGTAGGTACCTAACGACCTTGAACCGGGAGCGAGATTCGCAATTCTCAAGGCGCACAGCTTGAAGAACGGGAAAAAATTCTGTGAAGACATAATCCACCACTCCTTGTGTTTTGAAGGACGGTCAGGCCCTCAGCCCAACAGAACTCAGACGGATTAACCCGCACACAAGCACCACCATAAGAGCTACGAACAAGACTGCTTGAAGATCTATAGCCATCGTGAGTTCGTTGCTGACGAACGTGAAGTAGTTGTTCACCACCGGGGGGTTTGCCTTCGGTGCCTCTGGCAACTCCTTCTTTGGCGAATTGGGAGGCGGCACAAATCCGTAGCCGGGACTGTCGTTCATGTTTCACCTTGCGGGTTGGAAAAGCTCCCGTGCAGATTATGCTAGCATTCGCTCTTCGAATCGTGTCAATACGATTATTTTTCCGAGCGTCATCTGTCCTTTGCCAGCCTGATGACACCCAACCCAATCGTCCTACGTTCACGCTCCGGGTATTCCATGCGAGCCTTTTCCGCCTGCCCTTTCGTCTTGAAAGGCTTCGACAAAGGCGTGAACTCACCGCCGATGTACTTGAAGAGTAGCCACTGCTCGATGATCTTGGACACTTCAGATTTATAACACGGTCTAAGATATTATCCTGGCAACTGGTTCTCACGATTCCAGGTCGACTCCAAAGTCTTTATCCAGCTTGCCTGACTTGATGCATTCGCGAATCTTCGTCTTTGCTGCTCGAAGGATTGCCTCACCGATTTCGCGCTCGATTCGTCCACTAAACTGCTTTCCATGTTTTCGCGCAGCGGTCCGCGTCGACTTCCTACACCAGACTTCGATGCTGTACGTTGTGTGGGTAATTTTCATAGTGCACCCATCGCAAGGTCCTCATTTAGATCAGTAAGCTGGTCAAAGAATCGGCCGACGGGATATTTCAGGCCACAAGCAAGCCGGACGAGCTGGCAAAGATCACCTCCGCTAGCCACCTTTCCGCGCTCTACCGAAATGATGAACCGAAGCGGCAAACCAGAATTGCCCGCGAGTTGAATGCGAGTCATGCCCCTGCTTTCCCGTATCCTGCGCACAACTATTCCCAGCGTTCTGCCGAAGCGCACGGTCCTGTTGTGATTTGTGTTTGGAGAGAGCGCTTCATTGAGGAGGACTTCGGCTTGTTCGATTGTTAGACCGCATTCGAGTCGGGCCTTTTTCAGAACCTGACCAAATGCTTTGCGAACTGCTTCGTCACCGGGATATCCCGGCGGGTCCTTCTGGGGAATCATTTTTTAGCCTTCTTTCCCGGTTGCGTACCGTGGACGTAGTCTTTCAACACTTCGTAGTCGCCGGAGGATTCGGCATAGAGATCTGCGGAGTGCACACGAACACTGGGCGCAACCGAAATTCCTAGGAAGGTCTTGTCCGTGAAACGAATGTGGAAGTAGAGTGTGTCCCCTTCGTTGCGAGTCTGAATGTACTCGACAGTTTTTCCCTCAACGCCGGGATACCGCTTTTGCTCCGTAACCATGGATAGACCTCCCCCGTTGCGAAACTAGAAGAAAGGAGGTCGAAATTGCTACAAGCTCGCGAAAATATTCGCTTTTGCGCACTGCTATCTCAAAAAGCCCCGAAAAACGGGCATTTTCGGCTCGCAGATGCTGTCAAGTAAGAAGATGTTTTGTTCGCTTTTCCTGCTTTCTAGAAGCAGGTCGACTCGACGTTCCGACGTATTAAGCAGGAGGATGCGGAATCAGTGTGGCCAGCGAAGACGCCCAGGCAACTCCCCAGAGGCATTATGAATTTCTGCCGACTTGTTTCCGCTTAGTCGACTTGATTCTAACGACTTGAGTCTCTCCAAATGGTCCCAAAATCGCTCTGGTGTTAAGGCCAAATATCGCTCAGCCCATATCCATTTCACGTGGCCCATGTATGCAGACAATAGCGGCAACATGCTCCGAGCATGTTTTCCCTGTCTGAGCCAAGCTGCCAACCGATGGACGGCGAAGGTGTGTCTGAGATCGCGGATGGCAGGCATCGTGCCTGTTTCAAGTCGTCTGTCGATCCCCGCAAACTTTCTAACTCTCTGAAAATTACCGCGCAGGGTTGGACCCTCGATACGTTTACCGTGCCGATCAAAAAACAGCGCTTCGCAATTTACGTTGCGGGCCTTTCGAAACGCGACAAAGACGTTAAGACTCTTCGTCAGATTCATGCCGATTGGAATTCTTCTTTTTCGGCTTGACGCCCCATGGCCGAGCGTAATCAATCGGCGCTTGGAGTCAAAGTCTTCGAAACGGCATGAAAGTGTCTCGCTGAATCTCGCACCAGTGCCGTAGATGAACAATAGAATCGTTCGCATGGTGAGCGGTTTGAGATTGCAAGACCTGCCAGTCTGTGTGTGGTTCACTGCCTGAAGGAGCTTAATAATCTCTTTTCTGGAATAGATGTAAGGCTTAAAGGGCATCGGCCAAGCTGCTCTGGGCCTTGGCATAGGAGTGGAAGAAATCTGTCCCCGCAGAATCCAGAAATAAAAAAACGCATCAAACAGCCTGTATCGTCGCCACCATGTTGCGGGTGAAAGCTTTTGCCCATCAAGATATAAGAGAACCTGTTCGGGAGTGATTGAGTTCAACAGGCAATCGCCGGTTTGTTTCAAGAGAGAATGGAAAAAAGGCTCTGCCTTTTCGAATAGAATTCCTCGTGCGTGCTTCCATTCGACGTAGGCTCGGATGGCTTCGGAAAATCTCATAGGCCCCTCGTCAAATCAGTCGCGGCGACGGCTCTAAGAGACTTCGCCGAAAATTTGGCATATACCCTCACGGATTCACAGGACCTATGGCCCAGGAAGTCCGCAATGTCCTGCAGATGCATTCCTTTGTGAAGTAATTGCGTCGCGCAAGCGTGACGAAGTGCCTGGGGTCCAAAATGAGGAGATACGATTCCCATCTTTTTCATGCGCCTGCTAACAAGGCTACGCATCGTGGCGTTGCGCAGAGGGCGATGTGGCTTGCTAACCGTGATAAAGACATCCTCAAAATGGCAGTGAGGCCTAGCCTGTGCAATATATTTTCGGAGAGCCGCTCCTACGTCTGGACGAATCGGGAATTCTTGCAAGCCTCCACGTTTTCCGCGTCTTACAGTGAAGCAATTTCGCTCCCAATTTATGTCGGTCAAACGAAGTCGTAAGGCTTCACTGCTCCTCAATGCGTAGACGGCGTATAGCGACAACAGTGCCTTTGCCCGAATACTAGAAGGGTCTTCTCCATCTGTGCGTTTGAGCAGCTTCAGCACTTCGTTCCATCGGGGTCCTTGCGGCTCAAAAATCTCTCTGCGGTTAGGTGGTGCCTTAATACCCTCAGCGATGTTCTGGCCGCACCATCTACGATGGTGTGCATGTCTGAAGAACGCCTTCAGAAAATGACATTCGCCTATGAAGGTAATCGTTTTCCAATGTTTAGACTTTTCAGCGAAATAAGCGTCCACATCCTGGAGTTGAATTTCGCCAAGAGTATGGCTCTTGTGCGAAAACCAACGAAGAAATTCAGCGGCGCGCAACATCCGTTCATGGATCGTGACGGGTGAAAGGCCTAGCTCAACTTTCATTCTGTCTGTGTAGTCAGCAATTTCGGCGGCAAACCACACTTTCGGTTTCTCCGGCATGACTAAACGCCCCTCGAAATTGAGCCACTTCTTCGAAACCCACATGAAGAATGGCGCGGACCAGGGACGTGCAGGATGATGGCTGTAGGAACGTCTATTCTTAGACCATTCAGCCGCCGCAACATGGAGTTCTTGTAAAGTCACGTCGCGCCATTCTGACAATTGAAGAAGGGCCACAACTTGCAGCAAGTAGCCTGCAACGGTCCGCAGATTTCCGTGGGCCATGCCACGATTTTGAAGGTGTTCTAGGAAACGCGCCCGAGATTGAGCAAGTGGAGCTGACCTATGCTTTGCTAGAGCTTTAGTTCTTACCAACCAGCGTTCAAACATCAATTCTCTGACCGGCACGCATCTCCATCAATGGGAATCCTCGCGAAAAGACTCATCGATACTAAGTGTTCGCAGCTTGCTTGCGCAAAGGCATTTCCGCTGCCCTTACGATTCCACGCACTTGCCCTCAGCCTTATATGCGATCCAATGGCTTGCTCGGAGCGGGACGCTCTGAGGTGTCCGCCTCCCGTCGCGTAAATTCACACGCCGTCGGTCTTCACTAGCACGCCTCGCGCCACCAAAAGTCGGTGTCACTCCGCCTGCCACTCGTTCTGACCTGGATGCGGCCCCCTCTCCGCTTTTGTTCCCCGTTTCGGTGAATTGCTCCCTGGCTGGCGACGAAGGGAGCAATAGCTCCCCGAAACAGGAGAACAAACATGAAAGTCGAGCAAGCCAAACAAATCGCCAGCAACGCAATCGAGGAGTTAAGCAAAGCCCTGGAAAGGGGCCACAGTGAGGTGATGAGGGAGTACCTAAAGGCGATGGCGCGATTCCACTGCTACAGCGCCTACAACATTATGCTCATTCTCTCCCAGCGGCCTAATGCTACGCGGGTTGCCGGTTATCATACCTGGAAGGAGTTTGGCCGATTCGTGAAAAAAGGAGCGAAGGGAATTCTTATATTCGCGCCCATCCTCCGCAAACGAGCCGGGGAGGAACTCAGCCCGGACGCTGAGTCTACCAAAGTGGTATCAGGATTCCGTGCAGTCCATGTCTTTGATCTGGCCGACACTGATGGTCAGGTTCTTCCCGGCATTGCCGAAACTGAAGGCGATCCCGCTGGATACACCGAACGCCTGAAGGAATTCGTCGCGGCACGCGGCACCCAGCTCGAATACTCTGACGCCATCTATCCCTCTCAAGGTCTGAGCTCGCCAGGTAAAATCACCCTGCTTCCCGGTCAGTCGCCCGCCGAGGAGTTTGCAACGCTGGCACATGAAACAGCCCATGCCATGCTTCACCAACAGGCACGTCGCGCCGAGACCACAAAGTGCATTCGGGAAACCGAAGCTGAGGCCGTTGCATTTGTCGTCTGCGAGTCTGTTGGGCTTCACGCACAGCGTTCGGCTGACTACATCCAACTGTATAGCGGCAGCAAGGAGACGCTTGCTGAATCGCTTGAACACGTGCAACGTGCCAGCGCAGAAATTCTTGCTGCGATTACTCAAACGGATTAGCTTTTTTTTTCGGGAGGCCCGCGAAGGCGGGCCTCCCTCTTCTTGTGGGTTGACCCTTTGCGCTGTTCGCGTAAATATCTACGCAGAATGCGTAACTCACCAATTCTCGACGCTCGTTCCCGCTAGCCACGACGCTGGTCAGGAGAACGCCGTGGGACTTTCGTCATCCTGTTGCGGGGCTCATCCGAAGAGCGACAATGTTGTTGGCAACTCCACCGGTTTCTCTAGTTTTGCGCTTTCGATCATTCGCGTCACCTCAGGATTGGCATTAATGGCCAACAGCTCAATTTCTGGGTGTGAGTTTACGAATACACGAAATATTTCGTCCGCAAACGCCTGGCCAATTGTTGGCACACCTTCAAAATTCAAGAGCACTGTCTTAAAGAGCTCCACCCTACCCAAGACTCGTTTTGCTTGAGAGCGAGAAATGAGTTTCTCGTTGCCATATTGTGCCAACCTCACCGGAACGACCGTCTTAATAAATCCGAGATCTTCTTTATCGGAATATTGGTCAAAGACCTTCTTACAGGTCTTACATGTGTGGTTGTTCAATTTCAGAAAAATGGCTGTTCCTGATTGAAATTGAGGGCGTTCGACTATCCAGTCTTCCTCATCTCCGACAATGTGGCTGAAATAAACACTCCCAGATAGGATATCGAACGAATCCATTAAACGAGACGTGAAGAAAATGCCTTGTCCTGTATGCCTCGCTGGGTCGGTAGTCAGCTTACCCTTGGAAAGCTCTAAGATGGCGTGTCGTTCGTCGGCGAGGTTCATTGCCGTTTGAATTTTCTTAAAAATACCGATCCCATTATCCATCAATAATATTTGAGTATTTGCAGCGGTCTTTGTAATTTGGAGTAAGACGCTCTGCCCACCCGAGTGGTCTACTGCGTTGTTGAACATTTCTGTGAAGCAGTAATGCCAGATGTCTACCACGTTTTCTGGAAAATGGCCGACAATCGGCATCACGTCTCGTGTCCAAACTAGGTCTTCGTCCAAACCAGGTTCGAGTTGATAAGTCTGTTTCCACTCCAGCAGGGGACACAGCTTATAAGTGCGATTGCGCGTCTTTCCACTCGGAGTTAATGCCCCTTCGGATGTCAGATTTTGTAGGTGTTTATTTACAGCCTGACGAGTAATCGAGAATTTCTCAGCGGTTAGGTTCGCTATTCCGATTGTGTGCTTTTCAACGTTCTCCAGGATGAACCGGCGGATGTCCTCCCCGCGTGCCCTTACCCTTACTACCATTAGGTACCTACCTCCGAAACATTGTCAACCTACGGCCCACATTTTGTCAAGATACATCTTGACATTGGAAACTTATGAACATATTATTGTCAATGTTATGATGATTCTTTGTCAACTTAAGCGTCTAAGGTGAAGGAAAGGAGGTGATAATAGTGCCCTTTCGAGACAAAACTGTTTATACCTTCGACCAGAAAACCATCGACAGTCTTCGCGAAGTCGGTGGGGTTTACGGCCTGGCATGCCCGCAATTGTGGAATCCAGGTTGGTACACCATCTTGTATGCGGGTAAGACCGGCAACTTTAGGGAGAGACTTCAGTATTGGCTGAACAATCCCCCGGTTGCCGGCATTACCCACTTCTTCGCGGAAGTGATTACTAACGAGGCCGAGCGAACTGCACACGAGGCGAATTTAATCGCCGAGTTCAAGCCTGTTGGTAACACAGTCTTGAAGTGAAGTCGAGGTGCCGTCGAATGCTCCGGTGATCCTGTCAAAGAAGAAGCGCTTACCTCGAACATGAAGCACTGAATACCGGTGCCCAGTCGAGAGGTAGATGGTTTCATTCGTTTCAGGATCAACAAACTCAAATTCCTTCAACCTGGCTGGTGCTTTGATTTTTTCGAGGCACCAGCCGGCCAAATCCAGCGCGGATGTCTTTGCACGAAGCCAGAGCTGCGCTGTACGGCTATCCACTGTAATTTGGGACATTCGGTTCATCGCACTGTGATTAAACCACGGTTGTCAAGTTTAGGATGCTTTTTCAGCAGTTTGGTTGCTATACCCTTCACCCTGTATTCGCCATTTCATTGACAGTCCACACCAATGGTAATATAGTGTCCTTTATGAGGAGAGCGCAGGCCACTCAAGATGACCATAACTGAACACATTAGCCAGAGGATTCGAGAATTTCGTACGAGCTATGGCAGCGGTGCCGGTATTTCGCAGGATGCTCTCGCAAAGGCTTTAGGCGTGGCGAGTAACACGATCTCTCGTTGGGAAACCGGCACGTATAGACCAACCATCGAGGACCTGGAGAGACTTGCTCGATTTTTCGGCAAATCCATTCTCGACTTTTTCCCGAAGGAAGACGTGCGCACCGAACGGGATGAAAAAATCGATGCGCTCTTGCGCACAGCCAAACAACTTAACGACGATGACGTTGAGGAATTGAGGCGCTATGCAGAGTTTCGGCGCGCCAGACACGTTTACACTAAGCGACCTCCAGGACGAAAAGCGAAGAAGTGAGAGACACGGACTACTACTACGGCATGCGGGAATTAGCACTGGAGGTGCGGACTCGGAACGGGATTGAAGGAGCCGATGTTTCGATGCGTGAAATGTGGAAGGTCTATCGAGCGGAAGGTATCGAGGAATTGCATTTTCGGCACGGCTTTAAGCAATTGAGAGGCGCGTATTTCAACGACGAATACGGAGTATCGGTGATGCTGGCGGGCGGATTACCGGATGAACCCACGATCTTCACGATGGCCCACGAGCTTAAACACCATCTCGTGGATTCCCAGGCCGGAACGGTCCTCTGTCGCACCGACGAACAGATTCGACGTGTCGAGATTGGCGCGGAGGTTTTTGCTGCGGAGCTCATCTACCCAGAAAAGGATTTTGTGTATGACCTCTTTCGGTTGCTGCGAGGAATGCCGCAGCGTGTCACTCCAGAGGTATTGACGGAGCTGAAGCGAAAGACTCAGACAACGCTAAGTTACGCGGCGTTGGCGAAGAGGACCGTTTTGCTCGGATTGGCAAACGAAAAGACATTTCACGAAGTGCGATGGGGCAAACTGGAAAAAAGTGAGAGGCCACGGTAGTCAACCAAACCGGATGGGATAGTGCTATGAGTCTATTCAAGCGTAACAAAACATGGTGGACCGACTTTTCGGTGAACGGTGTCCGTTACCGCCTCTCTCTCGATACGACGGACTGGCGCGAGGCGCAGCGCTTGGAGAAGAGCAAAATCTCGGATGCCACCACGGGCAAGTTAGCTCCGGCGAGCCAGCAGTTTGCCCGTTTGGCATTCTGTGAGGCCGCTGACCGTTATCTGGAAAATCGACGGTTGGAGATATCTGAAGAGACCACAGAGAAAGAGGAATATCTCCTTGTTGCGCCGCGCAAGTTTTTTGGTGCCACTTCACTCGCGCGGATTGGGCTCGAGGAACTAATCACCTATCGCGGAGAAAGGGCAAAACAAGGGGTCAGCTCGACATACATCAACATGGAAATGGGAGTTGTGCGCCGCATTCTCAAACGCGCCAAGCGGTGGCACCTCGTAGCAGATGATCTAAAGCCTTTGAAAGAGCGCCACCGGATTGGGCGCGTGCTCACCCCACAGCAAAAGGCGCGGCTTCTCAAAATGGCTGAGAGTAAACCAGAATGGCTTAACGCGAAGCTCGCCCAGATTCTTGCGTTAAACACCACAATGCGTAGTTGTGAGATTAAGGGACTCCGTTGGAGTGACGTTAACCTGATCGAACGGACCCTGACTATTGGACGAAATACGACCAAGACCGATGCGGGTGAACGTGTTATCCCTCTGAACGGAAACGCAATGTCTGCCATAGTCGAGTTATATCGACGCGCCCAGGACGACAAAGCGACTGAGCCAGACCACTATTTGTTTCCGGCTTGCGAGAACAACAAAATTGACCCAACACGTCCTCAAAGAAGCTGGCGTACAGCCTGGCGTCGCCTTACGCGGGCGATCCAGTGTCCGAAGTGCAGCCTGCAACAAGACCCTGGCGAGACCTGCCGGAATTTGGAGTGCAAGGCGGACATTCGCAATATTAAGAGTCCGACGGAAGGGCTTCACTTCCATGACCTTCGTCATCACGCGATCACTGAGCTAGCCGAATCCCCGGTGAGCGACCAAACCGTTATGGCCATTGCAGGTCACGTTTCGGCAAAAATGCTGAGACGCTACTCGCACGTCCGAATGTTGGCTAAGCGCAAGGCCCTCGATGCGCTCTCGGTTGCGCCTTTGGAAGGGGACGGTCATGACACAAACAACGACACAAATGGCGTGCCAGTCACAACCACCCATCCGCAAGTATTTGAAAATATGGTAGGCCCGTGGGGACTCGAACCCCAGACCTCTACCGTGTCAAGGTAGCGCTCTAACCAACTGAGCTACGGGCCTGTAACCTTTCAAGAATATCACGCCTCGGCCTGCCGGAGAATTTCATCAACGGCCTGCAATTCCTCCTCGGATTGCGGCCGCCATGCTGCTCCCAATTGCGCCAGGCCATTCTGCATCTCGGTCAAAGGCTGTCCCGAAAGAGCCTGACGCAGCGCCGTCCACTCTTCCTTGACGTTGCAAATCTGGTCGCCGTTTGCGTCCGAAACCAGCGCGGCGAATGCCCGCGCGGCGGAGCCATACTCTTCGCCAAAATCCTCGTGCAAATACGCCGGCAAGAATTCCATCAGCGCCGGGTAGCTTTCCGGCTCAAAGCGATTCGACTTTTTCTCCCCGTCCGTCATTCACGACCCTCCGGATAAGTGGTCAATACGTAAAAACTCTGCGGCCCATCCGCGCGAAGCACG
>Ga0210400_10000868_pt1 | contig 31478 bp, 26 predicted proteins | sample IncBWH26MmetaG_FD_155456 | JGI IMG/M metagenome (GOLD analysis project Ga0210400, IMG submission 155456) | Forest soil microbial communities from Barre Woods Harvard Forest LTER site, Petersham, Massachusetts, United States - Inc-BW-H-26-M | ecosystem: Environmental > Terrestrial > Soil >... | reverse complement strand
TTGGGAATGGCCTGGGAATATCCGCGAATTGGAGAATTTCATCGAACGCGCAGTCATCCTGACGCGCGGCAAGGCACTCGAAGTACCGTTCACTGAACTGCGAAAGACAGAAACCGAGATGGCGGTAGATGCCGTCGTGAACAAGCAGCGACCGGCTCGCAAAGCTTTCAGCTCAGGACCTGATATCAACGCCGGCGCTGCGGAGTACGAAAGGAAGCAGCGCGAGGAAATCATACAGGCGCTTACCGCATGCAAGGGCCGCGTAGGCGGTACGGATGGCGCTGCAATCCGATTGGGTATCAGCCGAACTACACTCATATACCGAATGAGAAGGCTTGGAATCTACGCGAAGCTGTATTCCTGAAAAGTGTCTTCGCTGCTCCGCAACTGCTCATCAGAGTCGCGGCGCTTGCCTGTGACGAAGGAGGCCGCGGGTTCGAGTCCCGTCACCCCCGCCAATTCCTTTTTCTCCCACAGCTTCTCCTAGAGTGCAGCGCATTTCAGCGTCGTCTGTAATTTGTGTGGCTGGTTCAATCGAGACGCGAGCTGCGGCCACCTCTACGGAAAGCGCGTGTCCAACTGGATGGGTTGCCCAGAGAACCTCCCACCCTACCTTGCCAATCTGTCGTTAGGACTGCCAAGAGATGGATGAAGTCGCACAAAAGACGTTCGAACCTGGCCCGCAACCGAGATCTTTATTTTGTTCCAGTCCGTCCGGGAACGGTGATTCCGGCCGATCTCGAATGGTCATTGCTCGATGTCCCGGAGGCTTGTTTGCAGGTAAAGTGACTCGCGCGCTATGTCAGTGTGGCAATTCACACTTGGAAACCCGTGCGATCCTGATACTTGGCGCGGGGAGTCCTTTGCGCTAGGCTAGTTGCAAATTTGGTATCGGGACGGCGCTCCTCCTCTTTCGAAAATGGCGTGCTGCTCGGGGCCGTGGCGGTTCGCTACACGCAGCAGGGCTTCGGGCTATTCATGACGGCGTGGCTGTTGCCGCATGGCGTCTTCGAGATTCCGTCGATCCTAATCGCCGGGCAAGCGGGGTTTTACTTGGCCCGCGTTCTGCTGTGCCGGCGCGAGGATCGCGATTTGCGTCAATCCATGCGCGAATGGTTCGTGCTGATCGCCGGAATGGCGATGATGCTGGTGTGGGCTGGAATGATGGAAGCGTTTTTTTCACAGCATCACGCGCCGGTTATGCCGTACGGGTTCAAAGTTGCAGTTGGCGGAGCAGAACTCGCGCTGCTGACGGTCTATCTGCTGCTGATCGGGCGGAGAAAGACTGATGCCGAAACGCATACCGCAGTTCCTTCGGAGAACAAATGACAGATTCTCCGCCAATCCGCTGGGCGACAACGGCCGAACTGACCATTGCCACGCCTGAAGGCGTGCTCTTTCGATTGCCACTGGCGGGTCCCGCTTCGCGGCTTTACGCCATGCTGCTAGATATCGCTATTGTGCTGGGGACAGTGAACGGAATTGGGCTGCTGGTCTATTGGATTTTCGCGAAAGCGCCGGGATTTGGAGTCATGGTGATCACGCTCGGGGAATTTGCAATGGGGTTTGCCTATGGCGTATTGCTGGAAGGCTTTTGGAACGGGCAGACGATCGGAAAGCGGCTGTTCCATTTGCGGGTGATTGACCAGGCCGGACTTCCGCTACGGATCGAACAGGCTTGGGTGCGGAATCTGATGCGCGTGTTCGATGCGCTGCCGTTCGCCTATCTGGTTGGAGGAATTTCCACACTGAGCAATCCACTGATGCAGCGCTTCGGCGACCGCGTGGCGGGGACGCTCGTTGTACGCCAAACGCCGCTGGTTGCCCCGGTGGAGGAACCCTGGACGCGGCAGAAGTACAACTCGTTTATGGATTATCCCACAATCGCGATGAAGCTCCGCCGAGCGGCGACGCCGGAACTGGCCAGTGTGATTCAAGATGCGCTGCGCCGGCGCACCGAGCTGGCGGCTTACGCCCGGCGGGAAATCTATCGCGAACTGGCCGCGTATTTGCAGAGCGAAATCTCCCCTTTCCCCGACGAACTGATTGAGATGCTTAGCGATGAACAGTATTTGATTAATGCGGCCGGCGTCCTGTTCGGGGATCAACGACTGTCGAGAGTCACGGTTGACAATTGACGCTTGAAAGTCAACGGTTGAGGCGTCCGTCGTTTAGAGTTTTCTACAAACCCTGGAAGCAGCGAGCACATCACTGGAAGCGGCTTATGTTTTGCCGTTTTGCCATCGTCTCAACAAATCCGCCCACGCCTTCTGTCCTGATCAAAAACTTTTCTCATGAAGATGTCTCCGGCTGTCGCGACGCATCACGCGGGGGCTTTGGCTCTTCTATGCTCGAAGAGGGCCGCCCTTTCATGCGGGCACGCAAACGAATCAGCGCTCCCGTATGAATTTGAGAAACGCGTGATTCACCGATGTTCAAAAAAACTCCGACTTCCTTCATGGTCAGCTCTTCGAGGTAATAGAGAGCGAGCACCTGGCGTTCCTTCTCATCAAGTTGTGATATTGCACCGTCCAGGAGGACACGGACCTCCGCGCGCAAGGTAAGCTGGAAAGGATCGTCCTCGGCCCGGCTCGCAGGTCCATCGAAATCCTCCTCGAGCCCGTCGACTGAGCGGACTTGCAGGTTGCCCAAATCCAGGCCGCGAAGCTCGCCGAGAAGGTGCTGAAATTCTTCGAGCGGCATCCCCAATCGCCCAGCAACCTCGAATTCCAGAGCTGCCCGTCCGAGCTCCGATGCAAGTTCGCGATGCGCCTCCTCAACGTTTCTGGCTTGCCGGCGAAGATTTCGCGGACTCCAATCCAATTGGCGCAGACTATCGATAATCGCGCCACGAATTCGAAAGCGCGCATACGACTTGAGGGGGACATTTTTCCGAGGATCGAATTTGTTCACCGCATCGATGAGACCAATGATGCCGGCGTGAACCAGGTCATCAAAGAGGACATGTGCGGGGAGCCGGTCGTGAAGGCGGCGGGCAATATAACGAACCTCCGGGATGTTCTCCATGAGTAGCTTCTCGCGCTCGGCCGCATCCAGGGTGGAGGCAAAGGATCCCGGTTTGGCAGAAGTAATCAGCATCCGGCGAAACTCCGCGGCGCGAAAGGTAGATCCGGCGACTCTTTCCTCGCACCATTGGCAGCCATAGACGCCCTCATGGCCAAGAGCTCAATCAAGAATTACAAAGCTCTCATCTACGGTAAAACTGGAGGACAGCTTTTCCGGTCCGCGCGCACCTTCACCCCTGCGGTTTCCATACCAAAGTTGTTTGGAGAGATCGACTGAAACAAACGAGTTTAGAGAAAACGAATGCAGACGCGAAGCTCCAAGTCGGGAAGATGTCCCGATGAGGAACAGATGTCCTTGGATGGAAAAACTGTCATGCTTCTAGTTCACACCTTAAGCGTCGCTCGCCCCAGTAGTGCTCGCTGCCAGTTTTGATTTCGAATCCAAAACTATGGGGCGAGACTCGCGCCAGGATCGTTCGGCCGCGAGCGAAACGGCGAGGGCGCGAAGGCCTTCCAGTCCGCTGACTCGGGGTGACTTCCCCGCCAGAACTGTGTCCACAAAATCCCGTAGTTCGTTCAGATAGGCATCTGCAAACCGCACGAGCCAGTGATCTACGACATCGTAAGAAGCAGCAGTTCCGGTCAGCACCAGTTGCCCCGTTTGCTGCAGATATCCCATCTGAAGCGCGCCGTTCGAGCCAACGATTTCCGTGCGAATGTCATAACCGTAGTTTGCCTTGCGTAGGGATTCGACGTTGCCTATACCGCCGCGCCCAAATCGCAGGTTTACAACTGCAGAATCCACGTCACCGAACTCGGCCAATTCGGGGCAGGCACGCACTCCGCCAAACGCGTGAACTTCGACAACGTCGTCGTTCATCAACCATCTTGCCAGGTCGAATTCGTGAATGGTGGAGTCCAAAAACAGCGTCCCATTTATCCCATCTTGGAAGAAGCTCCGGGGTGGCGGCTGGCGGTCGCGTCCAGTGGATTTGAATAAGAGTGGTTCTCCAATTTCGCCGGCTTCAATTTGCCGCTTCGCCTTAGCATAAGCTAGGTCGTATCGACGCATGAAACCTATCTGGAATAGAACGCCGGCTTTGGACACCGCGGCCTGAGCCGCTTCGGCTTCCGCCAAAGAAAGCGCCGGGGGCTTTTCACAGAAAACATGTTTGCCGACCGCAGCCGCATCCTTAGTGGCCGGAGCATGGAATCTTGATGGAGCCGCGATTACGACTGCCTGAATGTCCTTTCGCTCCAGCAGAGGCTCCCAACGGCCGTAATGGTGCTCCAGTTCAAGCTCCACAGCTACTTGCTTCGCGCGCGCTGCATCGGAATCGGCAACCGCGATAAGTTGCGCCGAAGGAATCGCGCGCCGCAGATTCTCCGCATGACGCCGTCCGAGGGTCCCTACGCCAATCACGCCGACGCCAAGTTTGTTCATGGCAATCTTCAGGGAGATGGGATAGATTCTAAGCGGTTAGAAACGTGCCATTTCGCGCCTGCCTTGTCAAGCTTTGATTGACGATGAAACTGAACTGAAGTATGAAGCTATCCCAATTGCACGGCGATTGCCGCAAACATGCCAGATGGTTAGGGAGAGATTCCGATGCCTGAGCGCAAAGCAAATGGGCAAACACAAAAGTGGTGGACGCCGATCCTGAAAGACGTTCACTTCTGGGTGCCACTGATCATCCTGATCGCTGGCCTGGTTGTACTTCGATGGATTCGCTAGCGTGAGGTATCGAGGGGAATGAGCTCAAAAGTCGCTGCGCCAACAGTGGAGGCATCGCGCCTGCGAAGCCTGCAGGCTTTGGGTATTCTTTGCGGGTTCGCCGCTGGAGCCTGGCTTGGCGCCGCGGAGGCACCGACGAAGTTGGTAACCGTAGGTGTCTCTCCTCTGGTGATTTCTCTCATCATGGTCGTGGGAGTTTTCTTAGCTCGATGGAGCGTGCCAGCGCTCATCCGGGGTACATCGCACATTCTCGCCGATGTACAACAGGCGCCGCACTTGATTGTCTGGGCGGTGCTTGCGGGTTGCATCTGGGCGGTTGCCAACACGATGACGATTTTTGCGATTCGCGACATTGGCTTGAGTATCGCGTTTCCGCTGTGGAACACCAACAGCCTCCTCGGTATTTTCTGGGGTTTCCTTCTCTTCAACGAACTCCATGAGGCGGGATGGGTCCGCTGGTTAGGCGTACTGGGCGGCGCGCTTGCCATGTTTGCGGGCGCGACCTTGCTCGCCATCGCTTCTTCCACTCAAGGCCCTGCGGTGCACGCGGCGCGCGGGATCTCTGCGGCATTGGGCGCCGGAATACTTTGGGGAACGATGTATATCCCCTACCGAAAAGCATACCTGACAGGGATGAACCCTCTATCCTTCATCGCCTTTTTCACCATCGGAGAACTCGGCATGATGACCACATTGGCCGTAAGCTACACGGGTGGCCCGTCGCGCTTGTGGCATGAGCTCGCAAGCGCAAAAGACGTGCTCTTCTGGCTGATGCTGGGCGGGTTTATTTGGGTGATCGGGGATTTATTCCAACAGTATGCCGCAAAATATGTGGGCATCAGCCGGGGCGTTCCCCTTTCCAATACAAATCAATTGTGGGGTTTGGTGTGGGGGATTTTGGTTTTCGGCGAGTTACATGGTCTGAGTTCATCCACCTACGCCTATGTCATTGGTGGGTCAGCGATGATGGCGGTAGGGGCGGGCGCGATTGCACTCTCGTCGGCAAGCGAAAAAGAATTCGGGTGGTGGCAGGAAGCGGCGCGACGAGAAGGCCGGCGCTATGGCATCGATGCCAGCTATGTTCAAGCGGGCCTGGAGGGCCGGCAAGGCGTGGAGGGAAAGCACGGGCGTACTTGGTTCGATTGGCTGCTCGTAACGGTAGTGACCGGCATCTTCGTCACCTTCGCTGCCTTGGGGCGCGCGCCTCACATGGCCCTGAACTGGAATGCTGTTGTGGGACTTGTGATTGCGATGCTGTTGCTTTTGGCAATTTGCTGCATCACCCTCTGGCGAACGACGCGATTCAATTGACCTCGCGACGCACCTCATCCTTCTTTGTTAGAACCAGTTTCGGTCTTTCGCAAACCAAGGAGATCGTGACTCACCGCGATCTGCTTAACGAAGCTGTCCGGCTTTCCTCTTCTGAGCCCCCCGCGAGTCTGACACTCGCTGGGGCCTGTCCGCGACGTACCGACGTTCGGCCGGGCAGCAGCTCGAGAAAGTTTAACCGTCAAGCTAGGCGGCTTTTGCTCGCGCGCGCAGTCTCTGCCCGCAACAGGAAGAGTGCGCGAGTCCATGAACGAACTTGATCCTCAGGGCCTGACTGCAGAATGGGCAAGTGGATGACCATTCGCTTCGGCAGGCGGGACACCTTTTCAGGATCGGCTGCGGACCGGCGAGCGATCTTCCGTTCACGCGGCGGTCAAGAACAAAACGACAACCGGGGTTTTCACAAATTAGATAATGATCCATGCTGGGTAGCCTCCTTGAGGGAAGGCTTCGAGATTACTCGGCCTACTGCGACCGTCAATACCGTAGATATACGTGCACACACGCTGATGTCGGGCTCTTATGAAAAGGGGTGGTCTTTTCGAGGGCACGGCCAGCAGGACGTCTCAAGCTTCGACGATGTTGTTTCGAATGGCGTAGCGGACAAGGGCTGCCGTGGAATGAAGGTCAAGTTTAAGCATGATGCGAGCCCTATAAAATTCCACGGTCCTGGTACTGATCGCGAGAACCGTGCCAATCTCCTTATTGGATTTGCCATCAGCCAAGAGATAGAGAATCTGCCGTTCTCGCGGACTCGGGCAGCCGGCAGGCAGTTCGCTTTCCTTGGGTGTTTCTTGCTGCAAGGCGCGGGCCGCCTCGGTCCCTCCGCGCGGCAAAGCGAGGCGCAATGTCAGCTTTTGGGTCCGAGCTCCCCTCAAAGACAACGCCTGGCGCATCAATCCATTCTCTATTCGCGATTCAGATACGCGGCATCGCAAAGACATGGAAAATTTGAGGAGCTCCACTGAGCGCCTGACTAAATCAAGGGTTCGAACGCAACGCTCCGTAAATTCCTCACCGAGAAGGTCGGACTTGCCGGAAACATCCGGCCGGAACTTATTCGTGAGGCGGGAAAGATGCGATTCCAGGCTACTTCTTTTGGTCACTTCGGAGAATGTCATGGCGATGAGTCTGACCCGGCCTGGCTCATCTTTTATGGGATAGAGGTTCACAAGCCAGCGAGTTTCTTTCGTCGCGGCTAGAGGTTGTGAGGTCAATAGGAAATTTGAGAAAGGGTTTCCCGTTTCCCAGACTCGCCGAAAGATTGGCTCCACTTCAAGGGTTTGCTGCCCGAAAATCTGACGGATCGTCTTTCCGACATGCGCACAGGCTGACGTCCCATGCATTCTGGCCAGGGCAGCGTTGACTGCCTGGCACTGCAATGCCTTGTCGTACAGGGCGACCCCCACAGTGGAACTGTTTAGGCGCCCGGTAAACTCCATGAGTGTCTCGGCAAACGGCGCCCGCATCCCGCCGGAGTCATCCTCGCCGAAAGATCCATCCGCGCTCGGCTCTAGTTGGTCAATTTTCGGGAAAGAATACGTCACGCACTTACTCAAGCCTGGCATAAACTTGCTTTCCCACCTCTCACGCGAATTATTCCCCAGCCTGCTCCTCAGAGTCGGATGTATCACTATTTCCAGGGGAGCCGGTCCAGCATTCTCCGACCGTGACAACCGAGCCTTGTTGTTGCGAAAAAGATTCTTGCGAGGCCGCACGTAGCCGATTGCGGGGAACCTCCGGAGACTCGGGATCCCGCCAGATCTCACTGGCGCAAAGTATTGCACTGGTAACAATTTGGCGTGCTTCAGCCGGATCGAGTTTCAAGTCTTCGTTCAGTCGTCTGGCAAAAGCCTGCGCTTGGGTCCAGGTCTCGAATCGTCCAAATGCCAGATCCGCAATGGGTCCGGACCGATCCTCGATTGCCCGGCAGACCACAGCCGCGTCGCCCAAGAAGTTTGCGGTGAATGCCAATCGTTCCTGCATAAGCCTCGTAGTCCTTGGCGGGGCGTAACGCCGTATATAGCTAACGACGTTATACATGACTATACCTGCATCGTCAAGTAGTTTATGGGAGGGTACATACGCTAGGGGGGAGCGCTTGTGCCGGCGGCGAATCTCGGCCGCGCTCCTTGAAGGCGCGCCGCAGTTTGCGGTTAATCCGCGCTTGCTGGCTGCGCCCCTGCTTTGCCGGGAGCAATATCAACGATGGTAATCACCGCCCCGTCAATTTTGTTATCCATGGTTCGATAAGGCAGAATCTTGAGTTGATAGTGGACGCCCATTCGATCCGTCAGCTCTTTCTCCAGCGTTCGGAAATCCGCCACTACCTGTAGAACCATCCCCTGCAGATCCGCAATTTCGATGGTTGGATTAATGTTCGAGAGCGGGCGGCCGACGTCGCCGGGAATCAACCCCAAAAACTTCTGCGCTTTGGGGGTGAAACGCCGGACGGTGAGATCGCTGCCAATCATTATGACCGCTATATCGATGCTGGATAGCAAATTCATCAAATCATTGTTGATTTGCGTAATCTCGAGATTGCGGCTTCGGAGTTCGTCGTTAACGGTGGTCAATTCCTCGTTGGCGGACTGCAACTCTTCCTTGGCAGTCTCCATTTCTTCGTTTGTGCTCTGCAACTCCTCGTTGCTGGAAAGGATCTCCTCATTCGCGGACTGCAACTCTTCATTCGTAGCTTCCTGTGTTTCGATGACGGACTCGAGATATTCCTTCGTGGCCGTCAGTTCTTGTTCGAGCTTTGCGGTGCGTCTTGAGGCCGCTTGGGCTTCTTCGCTTGGCCGGGCTCGGCGTGGCGCGCTTTCCCGGGGCGGCTCCAACGGCGCCTCTTGGAACACAATCATGAAATAACGCTCTTGCTCATTTCCTAGTGGGACCGGAATTACCTCAAAGCTCACCGACCGCGTCGAATCGGCCTCCGCGGATTCCTCGCCCTTTCCGTCTGCGTCCCTGATTTTGAGGTTACGCTTTCCGACGACGATGTTATCTTTCCTGGCTCGCGTGACCGCGTTCCGCAGCTCAAAGAGGAGCCCCTCCCGAGCCATCTTCATCAGGCTCAAGCTCGCGCGCCCTGGCGCAAGCTTGAGAAAACGGTCTACACTTCCCCGGGTATGAATGATTTCCATGTCGGCGTTAATGAACACGGTCGCGGGAGCGTATTGCGTAAGAAGACGGCGGTCGAATTCCTTCTGGGCCTCGGCATAATTCAAGTTTGCTTCCAACGGTGGCACAGGAATCCGTACGGGGCCATACTCCTTAAGCCCTATCTGGGAATTGAGTGAAAATGCAACCGCCTGGCGCGCAGCTCCGGCTCTCTTCGAAAATACCTTATGCGTACGGTCTTCCACCGCGAATAGAGTTGATGCGGCGCCGAGCCCCTCGGAAGTTCCCAGGACCAAAAAGCCGGTGGGCCGCAAAGCATAGTGGAACAAGGAAATGACTTTGCTCTGTAGAATCGGTTCAAGATAAATGAGCAGATTACGGCAGCAAATGAGGTCCATCTGGGAAAAGGGGGGGTCGTTCAAAACATTGTGCTGCGCAAAAATGCACGCATCCCGAATGGTCTTACTGACCCGGTAACCGCCGTCAACCTTGGTGAAAAACCTGCGAAGACGCTCCGGAGACACATCACCTTGAATATTGTCCGGGTAAACGCCATTGCGGGCTCTCGCGATACTCGACTCGCTCACATCTGTCCCGAAGAACTGAATCGGAATTTGCGAAGCCCTGTCGCCCAAGGTTTCGAGAAGCGCGATAGCTACCGAATAGGTTTCCTCGCCAGAAGCGCACCCGGGAGTCCAGACGCGAATACCGCGTTCGCGCACCAGGTTCTTTTGGATGGCGGGAAATACGCTTGATTTTAGGGCACCGAAAACCTGGGGATTGCGGAAGAAACTGGTCACATTGATCAGCATGTCCTGATACAAAGCCTTGATCTCGGCGGGATTGCTCTGGACGTACTTGACGTAGTCTTCGATTCTATCGATTTTGTGAACGACCATGCGACGCTGGATGCGGCGCAAAATCGTGCTCTGCCGGTAATGCGTAAAATCCACTCCGGTGGTCCTTCGCAAAACCTGGAAAATGGTGTTCAGCCCCGAGGCGGGGGCCAATGCGACTTCGGTTGTGCTGGACAAACTATTGCGGGCAAGGTAGGGATGCCTTGCAATCCGCGAAAGTTCCTTGGCGATTCCCTTGGGAGGGAGCACGTAGTCCACGCAGCCTGCGATGACAGCGCTTCGCGGCATACCGTCATACTTAGCGGTAGCTTCGTCCTGCGCAAAGGTCACGCCCCCGTGGGCTTGGATTTCCGCCATCCCTAGCGTCCCGTCCGAGCCAGAGCCGGACAAAATGACGCCAATGGCGCGATTCCCGTGTTGTTCAGCGAGGGCACGCATGAAGTGGTCGACGGACATATGCAGCCCGCGCGCTTCCTCGCGCGGCCCGATATGGAGTATGTGGTCGGAAATGGACATTGAGGCGTTAGGAGGGATGACGTAGACGTGATTGGGCTCGACTTGCACGCCATCCGAGACTTCCGTCACGTTCATCGCGGTCTTCCTGGCAAGCAGTTCGGTGAGAATGCTGTGATGTTTCGGGTCAAGATGTTGCACAAGAACGAACGCCATGCCGGTGTCCACGGGGAGGTAACTCATCAGATCTGTGAGAGCTTCGATGCCGCCGGCCGAAGCTCCGATTGCTACAATGGTGATGTTTTTCTCATCCGCAGGAGGCACTTCAGCGTACACTTTTGGGGGAGGAGTTCGATTTCTTCTCGCCTCTGACTTCGGCCTCATGAGGCTCCTTCGGTTCTCGTCTCCGAACGCAGTGGCCTTTGACAAAACCGCGCAGTCATCACAAATTCTACAATGGGCAAGCGGACCGATTCGTCCCCCTTCCATTGGATTTGCGAGGAGGGCTGCATATTCATTGATTTTAGTCCACGCAGATTGCCTTAGGCAATATCTCCTTTCTTATAAACAAACAGTTAAGCAAATATAGAAATTCGGGCTTCCCCGGGCAACTGGTATCCATCCCGAAGCGCCGCGGCGCGCGATTTGGGCTCCTTCCAAGCAGGAAGATCCCTGACACCGAAAACGTCTATTTCCTGTGATTGAGCTGCCAGATTGTGACGGTGGACTATTCTCGGGAGGAAGCCATCCTACGCAAATGAGGCCACCGCTAGCTGAGGGTCCTCGAAAACCTCGAAAAGGCTGAGGACACGAACCAGTTTTAGTGTCTGGAGGGCGAATTTCGAGGGATTGAGCAGCTTGAGCGAGCCGCCGTTCTGCTTGGCGGCCGTGAGATACCGCACAAGAAGTCCGATTCCGCTGGAATCGATCATGGGGACCTCTTCGAGGTCAAGTACGAAACAGTTGTCACCTGCATTCAGCAAGTCCGTGAGTGTGGCGTTCAGCTTATCAATGGGAGCTCCGAGTCCCAACTTGCCCCGGAGTTTGAGAATCTTCACCTGAGACTGAGTGCGAACTTCAATGTCCAAGGAATGCTCCTTCTTGCGAGTTCCTTCCGACAGATGGGGCCTCTTGCATTCATACTACCCGCTCTGTTACAGTCGCGCACAAGTTAGAGGAACGGCAGTAATTTTGCAAGAGGAGAACCAGTCCTAGCCGTTCAGTCCCCACGGTGCGGTGGCCCCTGGGGCCCCTATGGCAAGCCAAAGTTTCGACTTGAGAACTGATCCTCTGGATCTTTCCGCCCGGCTCCTTACGGTCCAAGAGGTCGTGCCCCGGGCTCGGATCGTGGCTAAGTTTGTGGCCGACCGCTTTTCTGGCGCCGCTGTAAACATATACATTCTTTCAACTTTGGATGGCGAGGAAGTCTGGCTTCTCAAGGCTTCCCTCGGAGAAGTTTCGGTGCATGAAGGAAGCGTTCCCGCCGACCTGGGTACACTGGGCGAATTGAAATCGCATCAGAACCCAATACTCTTCTCCGGCAAAGAATTAGTGCGGGAAAACTACTCCCACCTGGACATCCGGCGCACACTCCTCTCGCTCTCCTACCTACCGCTGGTAAAAGCCGGAGAGATCGTCGGCGCCATCGAGATTTTAAGTTTTGACGCAGAGATATCACAAAATCACCTCCGTTCGCTTGGACCCGTCGCCGAAGTCACCGCCGCAGCGCTGGCAGCCGCCCAAGCTTATGAGAACGAACGACACGACGCGTTGACCTCGATCAGCCGCCTCACGCAGCTCTACGACCTGGAGAAAGTGTTCGCTTCGACCCTGGAGATGGACGAATTGCTTCCCATTATCGGGTCCAAGTTCCGCGAGGTCATGGAATGTGAAGCAGTAAACCTGTGGCTGTTGATGCCCGACGAGAGCCTGAAGTTGATGTATCAAGCAGGAATTGACGGAACAACCCCAGCCGAGAGCACGCAGAAGCCGGGTGAAGGAATCCCGGGCGACGTCTCCGACAACGGAGAGGCTGTTTTGATCGACCAGGCGGATGATCCTCGGCTGGCACAACGAAATAAAGGGATTACTGAAGGCCCCGTTCTTTCGCTTCTGGTCGTTCCCTTGATGGACAAAGAATCGCTTGTTGGGGTCGTTGAAGCGGTAAACAAGGAAGACGGCAGTCCCTTTGACGACGACGATCTCTTCGCTCTGACGAGTCTGGCGGAAACGGCATCGAGTGCGCTGCACAATGCCAGCTTGCTGATGGCCGAGCGTAAGGTGGAAATTCTGGAAACGCTGGTTACCGTCAGCCATGAGATTACTTCCACGCTGAATCTGGAGCGGATGCTGCAAACCATTGTAAACGCTCCACAAGCGGTGATTCCCTATGAGCGCGCGGCCATTGCGCTGGAGCAGCGCGGGCGTTTCAAATTGAGCGCCGTTACGGGCGTGACGCAAGTAAACGCGGACGCTCCTGACCTTGCGCCATTAAATGAGATCCTGCAGTGGGTAGCGCTGTCGGAGGAAGTTGTCCACGTACGGCAGAACGGCGAGGAGATCGACGCTCCGCGCGAAGAGACACGTGCCAAGTTTCGGCAATATTTCCAGACGACTGGAATGCGCGGTTTTTATGCGATGCCGCTCAGCGACGATACCGGGCGCGTCGGTGTCCTCAGCATGGAAAGCAGCGACCCGGATTTTCTGGGTCCCGCACACCTTGAAATTCTGCAGGTGCTTGCAGGACAGGCCACCGTGGCCCTGCGCAATGCCCAAATGTACAAGGAAGTTCCGTTCATCTCCGTGCTCGAGCCTGTGCTGCAGAGAAAACGCAAGTTCATGGCCATGAAGAAGAACCGGCGCCGGGCCATTGTCGGGGCTTCTGTCGCCGCCGTAATTTTCCTGGCTATTTGCCCTCTACCCATGCGCGTCGCGGGCGACGCGGTAGTCGCTCCGGTGCACCGAGCCCAAGTGCAGCCTGAGTTTGAAGGAGCGGTGGGAAAGGTTTTTGTGCATGAAGGCGAGCCGGTGAAGCGTGGGCAAGTTTTGGCGGAAATGGACGCATGGAACTACCGGTCGGCGCTTGCAGAAGCGGAGGCGAAATACCAAGCCGCACTCCTGCAGATGAATCATTCGCTTGCTGCGAATGACGGGAGCGAAGCGGGAATCCAGCGCGTACAAGCGGATTATTGGAAAGCCGAGGTGGATCGCTCGCGAGAATTGGTGGACAAAGCGCAGTTGCGCTCGCCGATCGACGGTGTGGTCGCGACGCCCCATGTGGAAAACTTCGCCGGCCGGCGCCTGCAGTTCGGAGACAGTTTTGCGGAAGTGGTCGATGCATCTAGCGCGGTAGTGGACGTAGGCGTCGATGACACAGAAGCGAGTCTGCTCATGAGCGGTTCGAAGGCCGCGGTGAAATTAAACAGCTACCCGATGCGCACCTTTCGCGGGACGGTTGTCATAGTCAGTCCCAAGGGCCAGCAAGAGGGAGAATCGCGGGTATTCTTCGCGCGAGTGCTGGTGCCAAATCAAGATGGGGCGATTCGAACGGGCATGGAAGGCCGGGGGAAAGTTTCCGTTGGCTGGCACGCGGCAGGTTACGTGTTGTTCCGCCAGCCAGCCATTTGGCTCTATTCGAAGATCTGGTCCTGGTTCGGATGGTGAGGGTGAGTAAGATGGAAACAAAACAGAAATGCATGTTGTTGGCGTTGTTGGGAACTCTCCTGCTGGCCGTAGGCTGCGGCGAGAAGAAACCTGAAACGGTCTCGGCTGCTCCCGCACCGACTCCTTCGGAGCGGCCAGCAGCAGCCCCGCCCAAAGCGGAAGAGATGTTGACTGTGACCGGCCCGCTCATTGTCGAGCATCAGGTGGACGTCACGGCACAGCGGGACGGCGTTGTCTCGACCATTTCGTCGGAAGCCGGCGCAAGAGTGAAAGTAGGCACGGCGCTCGCTCATCTCGACGATCGCCAACTTTCCGCAAATCTTGAAGCCGCGCGGGCTAAAACTCGCAGCATTGCTGCGGATTTGAAAAATTGGGAGGCTGAGGCCAAGGTGCTGGAAGCGGATTATGTTCGCGCGCAGAGATTGTGGGAGTGGAAGCTCATCGCCGAAGAACAATTGGAGCATGCAAAATATAAAGCCGAATCTGATCACTGGGACATCCAGCGGGTTGAAGAGCTGTTGAACAATTCAAAAGAGGAAGAGCGATCCCTCGAGTTGGAAGTGGAAAAAACGCGCATCGCCGCGCCGTTCAACGGCCTGGTCGCCCGGCGCTACGTGCGTGCTGGACAGGCAGTCACCAAGGGTGACCGCCTTTTCTGGGTGACCGCCGAAGGGCCCCTGCGCATGCGGTTTACGCTGCCCGAGAAATTTGTGGGTCACCTTAAACGAGGTCAGGAATTGCCCTTGACGTCGCCCGACGTACCACAAGAGAAGCATGCCGTCAAGATAATGGAAATAAGCCCCGTGGTGGATCCCTCCAGCGGAACGATCGAGATTCTGGCGGAACTCGCAGGTCCGGCTGGAAATTTGCGCCCCGGTATGACCGCAAGCGTACGCATCGATAATCCTCGATGAACATTACGCGAGCCCTTAGTGTAGCCCTGCCGGAAATACCGGCGCGCGCGATGGCCCAGCGTTACCCTCGCCTGGATCCAACTTTCACTTTTAAAGAACATCTTGATGACGGTGAGCGTGTGATCCGCGTTTACATACCCAGCGCAGGAGCGATGTATAAGTTTCCTCCGCAAAACTGGGCTCTCGTCCAATTGTTTAATGGAAAGCGGACTTGCGAGGAGATTGCGGAGCTCTATTCCCAACAAAGCGGAGTTGAGTACTCACCTGAAACCATCCGTGAGTTTGCCGATGACCTCGAGGCAGTAGAGTTTTGGTACAAGACATCGCAGGAAAAAAACATCCTGATGATGCAGAAAAGCGCCGAGGAACGGCGCAAGCTCCTGAAAACAAAAAGCAGGTATGGTGATCTCGCTGAGATCCTTTTCCCGGCGGTCAATCCCGACAAGTTCCTAACCTGGTTGAATCGATACACGAGTTTCATCTACACCCCGTGGTTCACGCTGGTTACCCTGGCGGCTTTCGCTTTCAGCGCAGGCATCACCATCACGCATTGGTCGGAGATAGGGCGCGACACTCTGGAGTTCTACAACTTTTCCCACAAGACCTGGGGAGACGTCGCTCAGCTGTACTTCGTGGCAGTGTGGGTTCTGTGTTTGCACGAGATCGGGCATGGCCATGCCTGTAAACACTATGGCGGGCGCGTGCCCGCGATGGGATTCGCGCTCATTTACCTGGCGCCGGCTTTCTATACGGACACGACCGAGGGGGAAGTACAGGGGACCAGATACCAACGTCTGGTCATTTCGGTTGCCGGCGTCTGGGCGGAATTGATGGTTTGTGCCATCGTGACACCTATCTGGTGGGGGACTCCTCCAGGTACGGCGGTTCATAACGCGGCCTATTTCCTGATGTTAATCACGGGCATCGCAGCCGCACTGGTCAATTGGAACCCGCTGATCAAGCTGGACGGGTACTACATGCTTTGCGAGATCCTCGGCCTAGTCGATCTGAAAGAGGACTCGACCGCGCACGTATCGGGCTGGGTGAAGCACCACATCTGGGGCCTGCCCGTAGAAGTCCCCTACGTACCGAAGAAGCGCCGGCTGGGTTACGTGGCGTATGCTCTTTTATCCGGCTTTTACAGTTACACAGTGTTGTTTATTGTGGCACGGTTTGTCGGTAACGTTTTTCGCAACTTCAATCCCGAATGGTCATTTATCCCTGAATTAGGAACAGCGGCCTTGATCTTTCGATCAAGGATCCGCCTATTGGTGAACTTTATGAAATTCGTTTACTTGGACAAGAAAGACCGCATACGCGCGTGGTTTACGCCCCGGCGCTCGATAGCGGTGGCTGTGGGCATTGCGGCATTGTTGTTGGCCCCGTTGCGGCACGACGCCGTGGTGGGACGTTTCATCCTAGAGCCAAACTCGCGAGTTACGGTACGTGCCGAGGTACCTGGCATTGTAACGGATGTTTATGTAGACGAAGGAAAGCCGGTTGCGGCAGGGGCGCCCGTGGTGCGGTTACGTAACTTGCCTTTGCAATCTAAGCTGGCGCGCAGTCAGGCTGAATACATTGTCACATCAGGACGAGCTGTGGCCGCAACTCTGCGGTATAACAACTTCGGACCCGTGATAAAGGAACGTGAGAGTCTGGCCCGACAGACAGGCGAGCTGTCCTCTGAAGCTGCCAACCTGAATGTCAAGAGCCCCATTTCGGGCGTGGTCTTGACGCCTCGCGTGACCGATCGTATCGGAGCCTATGTCACGGAGGGAACAGAGCTTGCCGAGATCGCTGATTTGAGCCAACTGCGTGCGCGCATTTATGTTTCAGAGCATGATGTGTATAAGCTGCGCATCGGCTCCCGCGCCAGCTTGCAAGTAGAGGGTATTCTCAGGAAATGGGACGCCCACGCTCTGGCCATCTCTGCACTCTCTACTGAAATAGATCCCGGACTTGGGGATCAGACCAAGTACAAAGGGCTCCTTCCCCCGAACTTCTATCTTGCTGACCTAATCGTTGCGAACCCTGACGGAATCCTCAAACCCGGAATGACCGGAACAGCTCGGATCTACGGGCAACGGCAGAGTCTGGGTGACCTCGTCTGGCAAGAAGTCAGGAATTTCTTTGGCCGAAAGGTGTGGTAATAAAAAAAAGAAGGCTGCCTGGAGGCAGCCTTCTTAGTCCGATGATTTAAGTGTCGAGACTAGAACTTCATGTAGGCGAGCCGCGCGAACTTCGTGCCTTTCTTCGCCAACTTGACTGCCCGCACCGCCTTGACCATCTTCACTGCGCGGGCTGCCCTGATCGCTACTGCCTTCCTCGCAAGCTTGACGCCCTTGGTGCCCTTCGCGTCTCCCGCTTCCAAAGGTGCACTGGCCACATGGGCCTTTTTCGCGGTCTTGAGAGTGCTGATCAATGACTTTTTCTGGATCGACATGATTAATCTCCTCATCTCTTGAATTTTGTTTTTCCCGTTTCCCCTCGGACGTAAACTTATAGTGCAAGCAGGCTACCAAACTACTGGGCTGCTGGCGACCGGACTGAGGACCCGCAAAATCAATAACTTACGGCAGTGAAACCACAAGAACATGGCGTGGAGAGGCTGAAAAATTCATCTTAGGTTAAATTTTAACTCAGCCAGGTTTAATTTTTAACCTGCGGATATGCGCTGACTTCACCTGGATTAACGGGTCGTCGATGCCTGCCACGGCTTTGTTGTGAGAAACACGGGCAACGGCAGAGTTTGGGTGGCCTCGTCTGGCAAGAAGTTAGGAACTTCTTTGGCCGAAAGGTGTGGTAATAAAAAAAGAAGGCTGCCTAAAGGCAGCCTTCTTGGCTCAGTTCATTTCAAACAACCAGGTTAGCTCCCCCACTTTATAAAGTGGCCGAACCGCGCGAACTTCGTGCCTTTCTTCGCCAACTTGACTGCCCGCACCGCCTTGACCATCTTCACTGCGCGGGCTGCCCTGATCGCTACTGCCTTCCTCGCAAGCTTGACGCCCTTGGTGCCCTTCGCATCTCCGGATTCCGCCAAAGGTGCGCTGGTTACGTGGGCCTTTTTCGCGGTCTTGAGAGTGTTGATCAACGACTTTTTCTGGATTGACATGATTAATCTCCTCGTCTCTTAAATTTTGTTTTCCCGTTTCCCCTCGGACATAAACCTATAATGCAAGCTGGCTACCAAACAGCGCGGCATCCCGGGCGCAATTCAGGCCGCGCAAAATCAATAACTTAGGAAAACAAAACAGTGGGGACTCGGGGCGGTAGGCCTGAAAAATTCGTCTTAGGTTAAATTTTAACTCAGCTCGGGTTAGTTTTTAACCCTATTACAGTTTGAATTTGCGGCACAGATACTTCATCCGCTGCGAGTCGAGCCGCAGCAAAGTTGCAGCCGCCGATTTCTTTCCTCCCGTTCGCCGGAGCGCTGCGTTGAGGTAGGCAAGCTCGATTCGCTGCATTTCAGCGTCAAAATCCACGCCATCCTCCGGGATGAGAATTGCTTCCTGGCTAGCGGCGCTGGAAGAAAGAAGGCTTTGGGGAAGCTGCTCCGCCGTGATAACCGGGCCGTCGTTCATCACCACAAGACGCTGAACGATGTTCTCCAACTCCCGCACGTTTCCGGGCCAGGGATAGTCTTCGAGAATCTCCATTACGTCGGGCTGAACCCGCTTGACAGGTTTCTTGGCCGATGCGCAGTAGATACGCAAAAAGTGATCCACAAGAAGAGGCAGGTCGCCATTTCGCTCGCGCAACGGGGGAACAAGGATGGGTACGACATTGATGCGGTAGTAGAGGTCTTCTCGAAAGCGTCCTTTCCGCACCACGTCTTCCAGATCGTCATTGGTGGCGCAGATGAGCCGGAAATCGATCTTTTTTGTGGTCCTGCCGCCGAGCCGTTGGACGCTGTGCTCTTGCAGCACGCGCAAAAGCTTGCTCTGCAAACTGGGGTTGAGTGTCGTAATCTCGTCCAGAAACAAGGTCCCAGTGTGCGCGGTCTCGATCAGGCCTGCCCGCGGCTGGTCGGCTCCCGTGAACGCGCCCTTTTCATACCCAAACAATTCGGACTCGATGAGGGTCTCGGGCAAGGCGGAACAATTCAAGCAGACGTAGGGATTTTCCGCGCGGCTCCCCGACAGCACGATGGCCTGGGCGATCAGTTCCTTGCCGGTTCCGCTCTCGCCCCGCAAGACGACACTGGTAGCGCTGTCCGCAACCGCTAGAATGGCTTGGTACACCTTCTGCATTGCGGGGCTTCCGCCGATGAGCGAACCGAACGCGGCCTTGCTCTCAACCTGCTCGACCAGCCTGCGTCCTTCCAGCTCGAGGGCGCGCTTCTCGATCGCCCGGGTGATGACAACGTGAAGTTCCGCGTAATTCACCGGGGCCAGGAAAAACTCATCGCCGCCCGCCCGGCTGGCTCGAAGCGGAATCGTGCGGTCCGTGGACTTGGACATCGCGACCAGGACGACATCTTCACGCAGGGCGCGGATTTCCTTCAGCACATCAATGCCGTCGTTCGCGCCATCACCGATGCTGTCCAAATCAAACAGGATGGAGTGAATCGCCTGGTCTTCCACCACGGACTTTATCTGTTCTTCGGTGCTCGCAAGCGTGGTTTTGAAGGTAGGCGCCAGAAACCGGCGCATCTCGGGAAATGCGGATTCTTCGACGGAAATGATAGCGAGAGCGTACTGTTCCTGGGGAATCGGGCTTAATGCGGGCGTCATATTCCGACCTAAGTGATTGGGATTATAGGAGAAGGACGCTCTTGGGTAAAGGAATAGTGTGGAGTCACACGGGAGTTCAGGCTCATTTGTGAGCGGCGTTACATGTCATCTGCGGGGCCAGCCAGAAGCTTTGCCCCAGCTCAGACCAAAAGCAGTTATGAGCCGTGTCATGCCCTTTGGACAACTGTTTGCAAGCTATCAGACTGCTAATCAAAAAGAGAATCGGAGCGAAACCTGGCCGATCCTCGGATCAAAGGTCGAAGTAACCTGACCGAGCAGCGGAGAAGATACGACAGCCGGGCCGGTTGGAGGATTCTGCCACTCCGTGTGGTTCAGAATGTTGAAAAACTCGCCTCGCAGGGTCATCTCCACACGTTCGCCGAAAAGCTTGGTTCTTTTTTCCAGCGACAGGTCAAAATTGACTCGATCGGGTCCCCGGAAAAAGTTTCTGCCCAATGTGCCGTAGGTAAGTGTTGGGCAAGCAATCGCCGGGTTGACGTAGCAGGCCGGTATCGATAAGTCGTTCGGATTGAAAATGAAGTGTCCTTTTAACACAGCGGGTATCCCGGGAACGGAAATGGTTTGAACTTGATGGGGATCCAGCGTCTGGGGTTTGCCGCCCGTCCAATCGGGCTTTACGAGATTCTGATCACCAGCACCCGACGGATCCGTGAGACCAAAAATCGACAGGCCACCAACGACATCCATCGGCAGGCCAGACTGTACGAAAACGATCGGGTATAAACTCCAACCCTGCGTTAGCACTTTGGGACCATTAGAGAATAGGTGCGCGAAGGGCAGCTCCCATCCCCCGCTCAGGACAAGGCGGTTGCGAACATCCGAATCGCCGGAGGAATAGAATTGATGGTGGTTGTATGCGGGCACCTGTTGAGTATTTCGAAACTGCCCACTCGAATCATCTAGCTCGTGGGACCACGTATAAGCGAGGGTAAAGAATGTTTGGCCGAGGGAATGCCAGTCGCCCATGCGCTTGGTCAGACTTGACACCAGCCCATTGTAATTTGCATTAGCCCCGTTACCAGTTCCCACTGCGGAACCCCACGCGCCCGGGATATTCAGGTTTGGCTGCTCATTCAGAACCCGCTCATGTGTCGGGCTTTTCAAGTCCTCTGGATCTTGATCAATTACCGTGGTCAGTTTGTGCGACGAACTTCCTACATAGCCAATTTCTGCAACTAACCCGCTCCCTAACTGCCGCTGCACGTTGAGGTTGTACTGGTAGATGTAAGGAGTAACGACATGAGGGTTATTGAGAACACTAGAAGGACCAAAGGGCAAAAATCCCACAGTGGCAAAATTCAACTGTTGCGGCGGAGGCAAAGCGCTGGACGGGAACGGGTTCTTGAAGCCCGCGGCTCCGTAAGGATCAGCCATGATCGGACTGGGCCCGTTCGCCGGAATGGCAGACGCTGGAATGCCAAGAAATGCAGCCGCGAAGAAAGGAGGGGTCCCGTTCTGGAATTGATTGTCCAGGCCTAGGAGCACGTCGTAGAAGATTCCGAAACCCCCGCGAACGCTGGTCTTTCCATTTCCAGACGGATCCCACGCGAAGCCGATGCGCGGAGCCCAATTGTTCTTATCAGGAAATGGAATGCCACTGGACGTCCCGGGATCCCCCGTAAAGACAAGCCCGGTCGGTGCATTGGGATACCTTAGCGATTGTACCCCCGGGAGGATCATGTATTGGCGTTTTTGCGGGTCAGACTTTGGAGTGTTGTACTCGTAGCGGACTCCGAGGGTTAGAACCAGCCGTGGGGTCACTTTCCATTCGTCCTGCGCAAATACGGAGTACTGGTGGCTTCGAATCGCGCTGAGCCCCCTGGGGAATTGTTCAAAGATATCCGGAGTCCCCAACAAGAAATCGGCGCGATCATTTCCGCTGCCGATGCCAAAGGGGCCGTCAAAGGCAAATATGCCGTCCACCGCGAAATCAAAAAAAGCGTTGTTCTGGACGATGCCCACTGCGCCACCGAACTTCCAGGTGTGCCGACCCCTGGTCCAACTCAGGGTGTCTGCATACACATAGGTGGTATCCGCGTAATAAGCTGGCCCATTGATGTTGAAGCCGAGCTGAGGGCCACTAGCATTCAAAAGAATCTGAGGCGGGCCGGTTACTTGATCAGGGGTGATATTCACACCCAGAGTCGCCGGGCCAGCAAGCTGCCTTGCTGGAAAATTCAGCGAATTCCCCGCCCGCTGCGCAGTTATGTGAAACTCGTTCAGCATCGTCTGCGAAATGATTTTGGTATAGGCAAGATTTCCAAAATAGTTGTCGAACTGATTTTTCGCGGGAAAACCGGAGACGTTGGGTGCCTGGCTCTGGAGAAACGGATACGTTACAGGGTTATGAAATTTCGTGAGAGTTAGACTGATGCGGTCATTCTGCGTGGCATTGAAATCGAATTTACCCGTGTACTCGTCGCGGTTGTCCGTGCCAGAGCCATTGGGTGTGAGCACACCGCTGGGGGACGATGGCACAAGGCCAGCAGCGATATAAGCTTGCGCAACAGGATTAATTTTTGCCGGATCAATAATGCCGTTCGAGGCGTTCCCTCCTGGAGGAACGAAAAAGGGATGACTTGTGAGAAAGCCGACGACACCGGGGTCCGGGATACCGTTAGAGCCCGAGTGCGAAAAGTCACCTTTCAATTCCGCGGGCGTATAAACGGTCAAGGCGTTTCCAACGGTCACACTCGTCTGACGCTGGCCCTGGTATCCGAAAAAGAAGAAGAAGCGATCCTTACCGTTGAGGAGATTCGGTATGGTGATCGGGCCTCCGACGGTTCCCCCAAACTGATTGCGTTTCAGGACAGGTCGCGGCTGGACGGTGCCGTTTGATTTGTTGAAGAAGTTGTTGGCGTTGAAAGCGTCATTTCGCAGGTAATCGAAAACACTGCCGTGGTATTGATTGGTGCCCGACTTGGTTACCACACTGACGACGCCACCGGCGCTACGACCGAACTCAGACGTGTAGTTATTCGTTAAAATGCGGAATTCCGCGACCGTGTCCGGGTTGGGGCTCACGACGGGCGCACCATAGGTCAGAGAGGTATTGTCACCGCCATCGAGCAGATAGGTCACGGCATCGTCACGGCCCCCGGCGATGCTCAGACCGCCGGTGGGAACGCCAGAACCGCCGATTGGCAGCGGAGGCGCCTGGGTTACGCCAGGCATCGTAAGAGCCAAATCGAGCGTATTACGGCCATTGAGAGGAAGATTTTGCACCGTCGCGCCCGTCACAGTCCCTCCCACTGTGGGGTTGACGGTTTCCACTTGCACAGCCGCGGCCTCAACCTTGACGACCTCCGACACAGAGCCGACCTTCATATGAATGTCGATGCGCAACGATTGGTTAATCTCGAGCGGCAGCGCGGCGGTAATTACCTTTGTGAACCCTTCGTGCTCGGCGGTCACCGAGTAGGAGCCGATGGGGAGCTCAAGAACTTGATACCCGCCATCGCTGCCGCTCATGGTTTCCCAGTGCGCGTTCGTGGCGGTATTCGTGACGGTCAGCTTTGCGCTGGCAATCGCGGCGCCTTGGGCATCCATCACGGCTCCCACGATTCGTCCCGTATTAGTTTGCGCTTCCGTGGAGGCACTGCAGAGTAGGACAAAGCAAAACAGGAGAAGCGGCATACTCGTTATTCTGAGGTTTCCACGCATAGACTCTCCCCGTTTGGAAAGGCTGATCGCCTCTCTCAAACCCCTTTAATTTAAGCAACCTTATTCCTGCTGATGAGCCCGGTCAAGAATTTCTCTTTGGCCGAACATTAATTCTGCAAATGCCTCAGTGCGCATTCTTGTTATCGGTGGCTGCGGCGCTCCACACCACACGCCCTGCAACCATTGTCCAGAGAATCTTGGTGTCTCTCATTTCTTCGGCCGGAACTGTCAGCACATCGCGATCCACCAAAGTCAGATCCGCCTGCTTTCCTGGCGCGATCGAACCGATCCTGTCACTCTGATTCATCGCGCGCGCCGAGTTGCGCGTGTAGGCGTAGAGCATCGCTTCCCGCGGCATCCGCTGAGATGCGTCCAACACTCCCTCGGGTCCCTTTCGCGTCTCCGCTTCGTAAATGGCCAAAAAAACGTTGGGGCTGGAAACAAACCAGTCACTCGCACCCGAAATCGTGGCCCCGGCGTCCAGCATTGACCGAGCCGGATATTGCCACTGATACAACGTAGGATCGATGTACGGCTTGACGAGTTCGATGGTGTCTTCGCCCGCTTGGGCCCACAACAACTGCAATGCGGCGACGGCGCCAAGCTGCCCGAACCTCGGGATATCCTCGGGATCAGCAAGCTGGACGTGAGTTAGAGTGTGGGGCAGCCCGCTATTCCCATTGGCCTTCCGTGCGGCTTCGATGGCGTTGAGCGTCTCCTTCACGGCGCGGTCGCCTAGCGCGTGCACGTGAACGATCAAGCCTTGCTTGTCTGCGGCGGTTACCAACTCCGAAAAGCGCGCCGGATCAAACAGCAAATCGCCCGACTTTCCGGTGTTGCGATACGGTTTGGTAAGAGCCGCAGTCTGCGAGGGATACTCCACCACACCATCGGCGAACACTTTGAACCCTGGAACCGTAAGATTTGGCACCCCCGCGAACTCTTTCCGCAGCTTCTGTATGGCAGCGATTTCCTGCACGGGATCATTGCGGGGATTGACTTGAGGGAATGCAGCAACCGTTGCAGTGAGTTCGCCTCGCTGGGCGAGATCTCGATACGTTGCTAAAACAGGCCGATCCGCCAAGGGATCCAGCCAGGATGTGATTCCCAAGCTGTGCAGGTATTGGACGGCGGCGCGTCCGCCCTCTAACCGCTGTTCCTTGGTGGGTTCCGGCAGAACTGCCTGGATTTTGCGCAATCCATCGTCCACGGCGAACCCATTGGGTTCCATATCGCGGCCCACTCCGTAGTAAGCCCGCTGCGATTCCGAGAGCTTGCTCAAAAACTCTTTGGTGACACCCGCCCTGCGGAGCAAGTTGGGGTTGGCCCACCCAGTGTGGCCATCGCTACCCGCGAGAAATACAGGAGCTTCTGCATAAATTCCCGTGCTGAATTTTGCGTTGAGCTGGTCGGTCTTGGACCATAGCGCCAGAGGCATGCCGCTGACGTAGAGAATATCGCCGCGCATGCCCCGGCCGCTCTTCTTCGCCTCGGCGGCAAACGCCACAAGCTCGTCAACCGATACATTGCGATCGCCAACATCCGCGCCGGCCAAAGATAGACCACCCATGATGGTGTGAATGTGACTGTCAATAAGACCGGGAAGGAGTGTTTTCCCTTGCAGGTCGACACTCTCTACGCTTTCCCCAACTTGGGAAGTGACTTCCGGATGGCTCCCGACAGCGAGGATCTTTTCGCCGCGGATGGCCACGGAGTCGGCATACGGCCGATTGGGCTCGCCAGTGAAGACCTTTGCGTTATAAAAAACGCGGATCGGTGCAGGCTTCTCTTGCGCCCGCGCGACACTTGCAAGACAGGCTAGAACAAGAAAACCAAGAGACACGTATCTGCTCGGCAACCGAACCATGAACTCCTCCCTTGCGCATTGTCAGGAAATCGTTGCTCGGTCCTCTGCCGCTCTCGGGCAGGCGGACATCCCCCCTCAACTTGTCTCACACCTTACTTAAAATCAGCAATCTGTCCATTAAATGGTTGGTGGGGTCTTTATACCTTCTGGGTATAAGAAGGATTTATGGAACTTTGACCTCTTCGCGAGACTCATCCCCCAATCACTTCTTCTCCAGTTTGAGGAATGTTCCCTTCTGAAGCTCGCTGAATGCCTCGCGCAGCTGCTCCTGCGTATTCATGACAATTGGCCCGTACCAAGCCACTGGCTCCTGTAACGGCTTGCCCGTAACGAGGAGGAAGCGGATCCCGTCGTCCCCGGCTTGCACCACGACTTCGTCGCCACTATCGAAGAGTACCAGGGAACGGTCCTCAGCATCTTTCGGCGGCGCTGTGTCCAGCCATTGGACTGATTCGGTCGGCACCTGGAGAGGACCGGAGGCATTGCAGAATTTGCCCGCACCAGCAAATACATAGGCAAACGCGTGCCGCGTCGTCTCGACGGGGAGTGCCTTTCGCCTTCCCGGAGGGACCGACACGTCAATGTAGACCGGATCGGCGGCTATTCCCTCGATCGGGCCCCTCTTTCCCCAAAAAGTTCCGCAAACGATGCGGGCGCGCGTGCCATCATCTTCCGTGACTTCCGGAATTTCCGCCGCTTTCACTTCCTGGTAACGCGGCGCCGTCATTTTGAGCGACGCCGGGAGATTTGCCCACAATTGGAAGCCATGCATCCGGCCCTCCCCGTCGCCTTTGGGCATTTCCTGATGAATGATGCCGCGGCCTGCGGTCATCCATTGAATGTCTCCCGCAGCGATGGCGCCGCGATTGCCGATGCTGTCGCCGTGCTCCACGGTCCCAGCGAGGACATACGTGATGGTCTCGATGCCGCGATGCGGATGCCACGGAAAGCCCGCAAGATAATCCGCCGGAATGTCGTTGCGGAAATCGTCCAGCAGCAGGAACGGGTCAAAATCCGACGTGTTGCCGAAACCGAATGCGCGGCGCAGATGAACTCCTGCACCCTCGATTGTCGGCTTGGACTTAATGAGTCGCTTGACCGGCCGAATGGACATTGTAGCCTCCGATGAGAAATGTCTTAACTGTTACCAAATACCGGCACAGCTGCGCCATGAATAACTTTCGCATCAGCGCTGCAGAGGAACACGATGACACGCGCGATGTCCTCGGGCTTGGGCCATTTCGCGAAGTCCGCTTTGGGCATAGCCTTCCGATTTGCCTCCGTGTCAATAATGCTGGGGAGAACGGAGTTCACCCTGACTCCTGTGCCCTTCAGGTCTTGGGCAAGCGAATCCATGATGGCTACTGCTGCCGCCTTTGAAGCGGCATAAGCGGCTGCTCCCGCGCCGTGGTCAATGGCAGCCTTGGCCGCAACATTTACAATCGCTCCGCTTCCCTGCCTGAGCATGACTCTCACGGCCGAGCGTGATAACGCATAGCCCGAGCGAAGGTTCAATGCCAGCATCTGGTCGAAGATCTTTGTATCCAACTCCCACAGCTTCACACCGCCGGCGTAACCTCCCACCGTGTTCACCAGGGCGTCCAGTCGTCCGTGCTGTTGGACGACTCCTTCGATGAACTTGCCCACCGCCGCCTCTTCTGTTACGTCCACATTGTAGCCTTCCAGTCTCGACCCATTCCCGCCAGCTAGCTTCTTAAGGACATCGAACTCTTCCTCTTTCCTGTAAGTGACACTCACCTGGTCATCTTCGTTCAGAAATGCCAGACTCACGGCGCGTCCCAGTCCGCCCGTGCCACCGGCTACAACCACCACCTTGCCGCTTTTGATCGTCTCATTTGGTGCACTGGACATTCTTACGGCCCTTTCGCTGAACAGCCCGGATCAGTCCGCGGCCGCGGCCGCCAAAGTTTCCACCACGGCGATGTTTTGCAGCAACTCCGGCGGCAAGCCATGCCGCTCCTGCAAGTACCTCGGGCTGTTATAGGAAACCCAGACTTTTCCGTCAGCGTCCTCCCAAATCAAGATTTTAAGAGGAAGGTCAATCGCGCTGCTGGGAGCCGCGAGCATAAGGGGCGTTCCTGCCTTGGGGTTGCCGAAAATGGCGAGCTTGGTAGGACGCATCTTCAATCCCACCTTTTCCGCTTCGCCGGAATGGTCCACTATCGCAAAGACGGACACACCCTTCGATTGTAAAATGCGCTTGAGCTTTTCCAGGGTCTCCTCGACCGAGTGATTACTGGGCTTATGGTTGAGTCCGTGGGTTGCAGCCGGCGTCATCCGCATCTCCTTGCTGCTTTGAGAATGCGCGCATGAAAACTATATCGTGGCGTGTGGAGAGAATGCGGACGTCAGCTACGCCGAGGCTGCCGTGGTTGTGCCTTTGAAAAATGCGAGCAAGTCCGCGTTGATCTGGTCCGCGTTGGTTGTGGGCATGCCATGCGGAAAGCCCTTGTAGATTTTCAAGGTGCTATTCCTCAGCAACTTTGCCGACAGCGGTCCAGCATCGGCATACGGCACGATCTGGTCGTCATCGCCATGCATGACCAGGACCGGCACGGTGATCTTCTTCAGGTCTTCGGTGAAGTCTGTCTGGGAGAAGGCGACGATGCCGTCATAGTGCGCCTTGGCGCCTCCCATCATGCCTTGGCGCCACCAATTCCAGATCACCGCCTGAGAGGGTTTCGCGCCAGGCCGGTTGTAACCATAGAACGGTCCAGCCGGCACATCGTAATAGAACTGCGCTCGGTTAGCGGCGAGTTGCGCCTGCAACCCGTCAAACACCTCTTTGGGCAGCCCGCCCGGATTGTCCGGAGTCTTCACCATCAACGGCGGTACTGCGCTCAGGATTGCCGCCTTTGCCACGCGGCTTTCGCCGTGGCGCGCTAGGTAGTGCACCACTTCGCCGCCTCCGGTCGAGTGGCCGACATGCACCGCTTCCTTGAGGTCGAGGTGTGCGGTCAGCGCCGCTAGGTCGTCGGCGTAATGATCCATGTCATGGCCGTCACCGGTCTGGGAGGAACGGCCATGTCCGCGCCGGTCGTGGGCTATGACGCGATAGCCGTGCTTGAGGAAGAACAGCATCTGCGTGTCCCAATCGTCAGCCGACAGCGGCCAGCCGTGGCTGAAAACTACTGGTTGTCCCTTGCCCCAATCCTTGTAAAAGATTTGTGTCCCATCTTTCGTCGTAATCGTTGCCATAAAATGTTCTCCTTTACTCTGCTGCTCCTTCAAGCTTCATCTGCACTTTCCTTCTTCCGCACCTGCTGTGTCTCTCACCCAAGATAATCGGTTTGCCCGAATCCGTTTACACCGGGCGAATCGCCGAAACGCTCCTGAACAAATCGAAAATGACAGGATCACGCCGCCTGGAACTGCTCGCCTCGGAACTTCTTCGCCGCTGCAATTGTAAGCGCTACGAAAACTATCAGGACGACGAGCTGTGACGCCTTAAATGGCGGCTCAGATTGTGTCGGCGCCAACACCTTCAGGGCTGGCACCTTCATGAAAAGCTGCGCGATCAACACAAAGACGTTCAGATACAACGCAAGCATGGCAGTGATGACATAAGTACGCCGCCAGCCGCTAGCAAGGTGAAACACGTAACGCGCGGGGATCGCAATCGCCAGCACGATCATCGATACGATGCCGACCACAATCCCCGGCGTAACACCATGGAATGGAAAGAGAAAACCCGTCACGCTCGTCAAGACCGTGCTCGCGAGGAAGATTGCCGTCCAACCATCGAGTCGTTTAGCGGCAAGCAGCCCCAGCACAACGACGAACCCTGAGAAGATACCGATCAGGCTCAACACCACATGGACGAAGGTGAATGTTGTCATGCCGAAGATCATGATGCGCGTTCCTCCTTCTCCTGACGTCTCTATGATTTATGTTGTCGCGTCCCGTTTTGCACTGGAATCCTGTGGCAGTTTTCCCGCGCTAGAGGCCGCCGACCACTTCTGACAAGAACCACGTCCTGCGTTCCGTCTCGTCAATCCAGGTCTCGATCAAGCTGGCCGTGGCGACATCGTTGTGTTTTTCGCAAATCTCATGCGCGGAGCGCAGAAATCTGGTCAGTTCCCGGTTGTCGCTGCGGACCTCCTCCAGCATCTCTTTCGGGCTCAAAGATTCTTCGTCGCTGTCCTTTAGGCGTTGGTGCCTCAAGATATCGCTGATGGAACGCAGCGTCGTTCCGCCTATCTTGCGCGCTCGCTCGGCGATATCGTCCGTCATCGCGAAGATTTGTTCGGCGTGCTCGTCCAGAAGCAGATGGTAATCCCGAAAGTGTCGTCCGCTCATGTGCCAGTGGAAATTCTTCGTTTTCACATACAAGGCGAACACGTCAGCAAGCAACTGACGAAGTGTAGTTGAGATCTCGGCGATGCCCTCGCGGCTGAGATCGATGGTCACTTCGGAAACGGTCTTTTCCTGTTCCTTTGCACGAGTTGCTGCAATCTTTGCCATCATTGTTCTCCTTTGATTTTTATTTGAAGGTCATTGAATGCTTACAGTGATGAGCGTTCTGAGAACCATTTTCGTGCAAGTATTCTGGCTTATAAGAGTGTGTGCGTCTGAAATAAAATCCGAGTCCAAGTAGTGACCCCGTGACTTTGAAAGTCCGGCGGTCTACCGTAGGAGGTGTGGTGGCTGCTGCACAGGGCGTCATGGGCTCACCCTCGGTTGAGAGCGCTTCTCCACGCAGCTTCTCGTCTAGCCCCTGCATGCTTTCTAGGGTTGTAGTAGTACGCGGGGGCGGGGGCGACCATTCTTAGGCACCAATTCGACACTGTCAAGTGCCCCCGTGCAATGACGCTTCACAGGGCCTCCGTCGCAACCGCTGTCATGGCGCTGCATTTGAGCGACTGTTATCAATCGTCTGGTCGGCTGGCGTGGAATCTTGGTAGAGCTTGTAATCTCCGAATTCCTCTGTGCGCATATCGTCCGGGCTGACATCCGACGAAACGAGCAGGTCGGTCATCCCCGTGACCATTCCCGACGGTCCCGCTATGTAGTAGACAGGTCCATTGAGTCCGAGGAGATAGCGGGTGAGCATCTCGCGAGTGATGTGGATCTCAAGACCTTGACGGTGACCGTGCGCCTGGTCGGTCAAAACAGGCCCCAGAGCATCTTTGTGTGTGATCGGGAATAAGCCCACGGAGCTAATCCGCCGCCCGTGATACGAGGGCATCAAGTCGTGGGCATCGTGCCACCGTCGATAATGTAATCAGCCCCGCTGATAAACGCGCCTCGGTCTGAGGCCAGAAAGGCTACCAGCTCCGCCACTTCCTCGGGGCGGCCTGTCCGGCCCATGGGAATGCCTCCAAGCATGTCCATAATCCGTTGACGTGCAGCGTCCTCGCTGATGCCGCTGCCTCTGGAAATGTCGGCGATCATTCCCTTCGCGCCCGTGGTCTCGATGAAACCGGGCGAAATCGTCGTTACTCGCACTCCCTTCGGAGCAACGGCCTTCGCCAGCCCCTTGCTGTAAGTAGTAAGGGCTGCCTTGGCCGCCGCGTAGGCGAGAGTCGAATTGGGAAACGGTAGACGATGAGCGACGGAAGAAATATGAATGACGACTCCAGACTTGCGTTCGATCATGCCGGGAAGGAAAGCGCGGTCAAGACGGACGGCGGCGAGCAGGTTGACCTCCAGTATACTTTGCCAGTCCTCGTCGGAGAGCACCTCGAATCCGCCTGCTTTTGTTTCTGTTCCGCCGACATTATTCACCAAGACGTCGAGCCCACCCCACTCTCGCTGAATGCGATCGACGACGTTTTGGACACCACGGACCGTTCCAAGATCCGCCTTTATAAAGAGAGCAGAGTCCTGGCCGTTAGCCCCCTCAGATCGCCCGGTGGTGGCCACCGAGGCACCGCCCAATGCAAAGCGGCGTGCAATCGCTTCCCCTATTCCCTTCGTGCCACCGGTCACAAGAACGCGCTTGCCTTTGAACTCATCGCCAAAAACGGCAAATGGATAGCTGTTTGTCATGGCCCCTCCAAGAGAAATGATGGTTCGAACCATGCCTTGGCCGCTTCGAAACTCGGGAATTCAGCGATCACTATACCCCTCGACG
>Ga0210400_10000867_pt1 | contig 31503 bp, 27 predicted proteins | sample IncBWH26MmetaG_FD_155456 | JGI IMG/M metagenome (GOLD analysis project Ga0210400, IMG submission 155456) | Forest soil microbial communities from Barre Woods Harvard Forest LTER site, Petersham, Massachusetts, United States - Inc-BW-H-26-M | ecosystem: Environmental > Terrestrial > Soil >... | reverse complement strand
CTCGACGATCCGTGCGGCGCGTTCGTCGATCGCCACGACATGGGAGATCGAGAACCCCTCCGCATTGTCACAGTCGACGGCGGTGAGTTTGATGGCTCTGGTATGTTCGAGCAGCCGAAAGTTCCGCAGCGCTCTTATCTCCGGCAGGAGATGCGTGGAGAATTTATAGACGCTGCCGGAACGGCACCCGCGCCCGCAATTGCCGCAGGCCACGCACTTTTGCGTGGAATCCGGCCGCAAGTCGACGGCTTTCCTGTTCTCCAAAAAGAAAAGATCCGGGCCGAGCGAGCCGGCGTTGCTGTCGATGAAAACGCGGTCAATTTGTCTGGCGCTGCGGGGCGCGAGAAAGGATCCGTCCGGAAATTGACGCAAACCGTTGCGCTCACCCACCACCAATGCGAGCCGCTCGACCTCAGAATAGTGATCGGCAAGATCGCCCAGAGAAATCGGCCACCGGCAGTCCTCACTATAGGGATTGCGGTTGGCAAAATCGTCCTCTGAATACCTCAGGCAGATCCCATTCCAGAGATTCTGCAAGCCGTTGACGTGGTGAATTTGGTAGTGATGGAACCCGCCTTCCCGTGGACGTTCCATGGAGCTCCGGCTACGGTCGTCCGCGAGGAGCGGATGAACGATAGAGATTTCCGGCCTGACCGGGAAAGTGGTGTGAGGGCCTATTTCAAAATGGCGCTTTTGTTCGGGGCTCAGCTCGTTTTGAAATTCGGATTGCGCTGGAATACCGCCTGAGTTGATGACCAGCACGTCGGCACCCGCCTTCGCCAGACGGTAGGCGAGGATGCCCCCGCCGGCGCCGGTGCCGATCACGCAGAATTTCGCGCGAAGCGTCACCGGCCTGTCTGGGCCGAGCGCGCAAAGGCATCGCTGGCGAAATACAGGTACTCCACAAAATCGCAAAGCACCTTAATTTCAGACGGAGTGAAATATTGCCGCGGCGTCAGATCAGGCGTCGCATTTTGTCGCCACGCCGTCCATAAAGGGCGGAGTTGGTCGTTCCGCTCCATGATCTCCGGGATCAGATCGATGATCGGCTCGATGCGGCCGGCGTATGGTGAGACCTGGCAGAGTCGCTTGGCCAGCGAGTCATGGCCGCTCATTGTCGGACCATCATCCTTAAGGCCCATCCGAACGGCCATGGAGTCGTGTAAACAATCCGCCACGATTTTGAAAGGTTTTCCACCGTAATTACTTTAAGCGCTCACCCCTCCAGGGGAATGTAAACAACTGTACCACGGTTAAAGGCGGCCGTTCCCCTCCAGTGCCTGAGCTTCCGGGAGTCATCACCTCCCATGGGTCGACAACTACGCGACTCACAAAACGGCGATGATCCTGAAGTGGTTCTCCAAGCGCCCACGGTTCCACGTTCACTTCACGCCCACCTACGGTTCCTGGATCAACTTAGTGGAACGCTGGTTCGCCGAACTTACCAACAAACGGATACGGCGTGGTGTGTTTCGCAGTGTGAAAGAACTGGAAACCGCCTTCCGCGAATATATCCAGATCCACAACCAAGATCCCACGCCATTCGTCTGGACCAGAAGCGCAGACCAAATCCTAGCCAGCATTGCTCGCTACGCACAACGCACTCTCAACGCACTCTCAACGCACACCCCGCTCGACTTATCGGACGAACCATTTGGACAGGAGACTAGTCGGGTCATTTGATGTTGTATTTGTTGTGAACTCAGGGAAAGGGGTGCTGTGTCCTCAAGAGCGGCATGGAAGCTTCTTTACAACCCACACTCCAACGCAATTTAGCCCGCGAGTGACTTAGCTAACGGGGATTTTTCGTGGCTCTCGGATGCTTCGCACAGACATGAGATGCGAACTCTTTGTCACGCTCCTCGGCGTAGTGCTTCTTCATATCCTCAAGGGATTCCCCTAGGAGCGCCCCTAAAGGCCTGAACACCCATTCGCATTCGGAGCAACCCCAGCCCCAAAAACCCTTTTCTTCGATCCACACCAGTTTGCGACGCATTGACTCCATGGCCACCTCGAGATTTGGTGCGGTTATGCATTTTGAAAGACGGTCTGGCATCGGTCTCCAACGGCACTGCGACGGCAAAAGGCGCTCTTTCCTTGCCCCGATCGAAGTTCTGCCCAAGTCACGGCTTCTTGAACACACATCAAGGCCGAAGTAATTCCACAACGCCGGAACATTAGCGATAGAAAGAGGTTGCTGTCTGTGGGGTATCCAACGCTTGCAAAAATTGCTATCTCAATCCGAGGTCATCTTCGAACTGATGAATGACACCGTAGCACTCACAAGTGGATTTTTCGAGCTTCCTGCGGTTCACAATCTTCACTGCACCTCGCACGTAATCTATGATCCCCTTTTTCTGCAGCACTGCCGCCGCCAGGCTCACCGTGGATCGGTCAGTACCCATCATGGTCGCGATGAAATCGTGGGTGATCGGAAGTACTCCTAATTTCACCCTATCCTGAGTCATCAGCAGCCACCTCGAGAGGCGCTGCTGTATATCGTGCAGCCGGTTGCACGCCGCGGTTTGTGCGATTTGCATTCCTTGAAGCCCCGTATGCCTGTTCAATATTGCCTGCAACTGCGGGGCCGACCGTAGAATGCGTTCCAGCGCATTCCCCATCATTCGGAACCCATCGCCGGCGATTTGGATAATTTCGCGCACGGAACTTCTGCTCAAGCCGGCTGCCAATCCTGCCCCAACGTAGCCTTCGTTACCCACTACACCCACTTCCACGGTTCGACCGTCTTTGGTCACTACCACTTGAGAAACCATTCCCCGGTTCGGGAAATAGACGAACTCGATGCTCTGCGTCGGCTCATGAAGGCTCAGATGGTGCGGCAGGTCGATATACGCCAAGTCAGGACGCATCAACTCGTATTCATTGTCGGGCGTTGCCAGCAGTACTTTGTTGCTGACTTGTTTTCCCTCGACGTTGGTCCGTTGGCTTGCCGGTGCGACTCGAAAGTTTTTCCCACTCATGTCACTCCTGGACGGCACCGCAGTGCCTCGCATTACCTTATGCGAAACTTTATGGCCTCTGAGATTCACTGTTGATTAAACCAAAAGTGGGCTCTAACAATCTGTCCGAAATGGGACATTTCTCAAAACCAAAGAGGCGTAGATCGTGCCGTGGATCACGCGCCGCTTCAGTCAAGTGTCGTAGAGCTTGCAAAATCTTGGAAAGAAAATCACTGAATAACGCCGTCGTTTGGCGAAGGCATTTAGTAAATCGCTTTAGCTCGTTAGAACGCAGGTGAATTGCGGTTTTCAAAGTATCCCCTGTTCGGTAAGATAAGAGGCGAATTGCCGGGAGAATTCTTGCGTCTGCGCGCCTGAGCAACAGCTGGCGCGCACAGGGCCATGCCGGCGACGGATTGGAATTCAACTGAGAATCGGGCTTTTCCGCGCGGCATCATGGAAATTGCACCTTGAAAATCGATTTCACTAGACGAGACTTTTTTGTGGGACTTAGCAAGGCGGCACTGTTTTCTTCGCTGCCGGGTATTGCGTATTTCCCGTTCGGCTGCGGCGGCGGAAGTTCTCCTAACTCTCCGCCACCGCCGACAGGGGACGGCTACCCTGGGACTGACGACCAACTGCTCGAGGAAATCGAGAAAGCGGGATTTCTTTTTTTCTGGGAGCAGGCTGACCCCACAACCGGACAGGTGAAGGATCGCGCGCTCGCCGCCGGAAACGACACGCGAACGGTATCGAGTATCGCGGCAACGGGATTCGGGTTGACCGCGCTCTGCATTGGCGACCAACGCGGCTATCAACCTAGCGCGACGATCGCAGCTCGCGTGCAAACGACGCTCAATTTTGTGTTGAACCGATTGCAACCGAATGGGATGAACGGGTTCCTCTATCACTTCGTGGACATGACCACCGGTGCGCGGGCCTTCACTTCCGAGGTTTCCTCCATCGATACTGCGATCCTGCTTTGCGGAGTGCTGATGTGCCGGCAGCATTTTTCGCAAGATCCGCAGATTCCCGGCCTGGCCACCCAGATTTACAACAACGTGAATTTCGCCTGGATGCTGAACGGCGGCACGACCCTTTCGATGGGCTGGAAGCCCGAGAGCGGCTTTCTCGCGGCGCGATGGGATTCTTATAACGAACTGATGATGCTGTACCTGCTGGCGATGGCCTCGCCGACATTTCCAATTCCAGCTTCCAGTTGGGGGGCGTGGGCCCGGCCTACTATCCAGTATCAAGGGCTGTCCTATATCTCCGGTTCGGACCCGCTGTTCGTGCACCAGTATTCGCATGCGTGGTTCGATTTCCGGAGCAAGAAGGACGCCTTCGCAAACTATTTTCAGAATTCGATCACGGCAACGCAGGCGCACCGGCTGTTCTGTATATCGCTTGCCGGGCAATTTTCGGATTACAGCGCGGATCTTTGGGGAATAAGCGCCTCGGACTCCAAGAGCGGCTACGTTGCGTGGGGAGGCCCGTCGGCGCAGGGAACTCCGATTGGGCCCGTCGACGGCAGCATTGTGCCTTGCGCGACGGCCGGTTCGCTGCCATTTGATTTCGCGGACACCATTCACGTGCTGCGATGGATCCGTGGGCATTATCCGCAGGCCTGGCAGCGCTATGGCTATGTGGACGCCTTTAATCCACTGAGCGGTTGGTACGATGCGGATGCGCTGGGAATCGATCTGGGGGTTTCTGTTTTGATGGCGGAAAATCAGCGAACGCAATTTGTGTGGAATACGTTTATGAAAGATCCGGCGGCGCAAAACGGGATGAGCTTGGCGGGATTTCAGTAGGAAAGTTGACCCCTCCCCCCCGATTTTTTGTAAGTGTTGCATCTACAGGACTTAGAGATTCCGTAAGTGGTTTAGAATCAACACTTACGGGCTTCCCGTATGTGTTGATTCTAAGGGGACTTAGGGGAATCCGAGGTGGCGGGGGAGATAGGCTGCACCTCACCCCCCTTCCACCTTTTTTGAAACGATGTGATTCCAAAGGAGTTAGGGGGTGGGGGTCTGCAAACGAATTGAGAGCAAAGGAGTTAGGAGCGAGACTCGTTGGAACGTCGCGACCAGATCGGGATCTCCGCTCCCAGAAGCGGGAGCTTTGACTTGAAGGTTTGCAGGTTGGAACGTTGAAGAGGCGAGCCCGAACGGGCAAGCCGTGAATGCGACGTAGCCGGAAATGTTGCCGGTTGATCACCACTCATGTTTGCATAAATTACACTATTTGTCAAGTATTTTTAAAGTATTTACATAGAACAACTTGCGGAACTGTTCGAATGATTTTGCAAAGTTAAGAGAACAAAGGGGTAGAGCTCGCTGTGTATGTGTGCGTTGGCTCGGGTGCCATGGAATGCGGGCAACTAGGAGATCGAAAGTTGAAGGGCGAAGGGGGTGGAATCGACGTGACCCGAGGACAAGGCGAATAGTTGAGCGCGGCGATAGCAAGGGGTATACAATCCTCCCACTGTCGCCAGTCCTAATTCTTTATTAAAGAGGAGTCCCCCATGCCCAAGAACCTGGTAATGTTCGTTGCGTTCGCGTTTCTGCTGGTTGGCCCTGCCAACGCTCAAGGTCCCGTGCAGTCGCAATCTCAGCCGTCTGCCCCTGTCAAGGGCGGGAAACCGGGGAAGGTTCTTGTTGGGTCGCGATTTTTCCTTGCGCCGATGCAAGGCAATTTAGAGGGATTTATCTCTGCCGAGATCATCAAGCAGAAGCTCCCGCTGAGTATCACGACGGATGAAAACTCCGCCGATTATGTGCTGACAGGCACGTCCATTAAGGCGGATGACAAGTGGTATCATGTTGTTTTTGGCGGGAAGGATAAGAACGAGGGAAACGTGACGCTAATAAATACGAAAGAGAAGACCGTGGTTTGGGCAGGAGAAGCTGGTGACAGATCCATGTGGTGGGGCGGTTTTAAGCGCGGGGGTGAACGAAAAGTTGCAGACCGAATCGTGTCAAGGATGAAGAAGGACTTATTCTAAATGTATGTGAACAGTGTGGGGTTAACTGGTGGTTATGAAGATTCATCTGCGGCCTGAGCTGGAACAACTTATCAAGCAGGACGTGCAGCGGGGGCCGTACCAGACCGTGGATGAGTTTATAGAGCACGCGGTTTCTCTGCTGCACGAGCAAGAGACCCGGCTGGCCGAGCACGGCAGCGAGATCCGGGAAAAAATCGAGCAGGGGTACGCTGCGGCACGGCGTGGAGAGTTGATCGATTCCGACCAAGTTCGTTCCGGGATGGATGGAAGGAAACGAGCTTGGCTGGCTGATAAGCGCCAAGTATGAGCAGTTATCAGTTCACTCCCCAGGTGTTGAGGCAGGGCCCAAAGCGGTGGCGCGCACGGGGCTCAGGAACTTGAAGGGAGTGCCGGAATAGCCGAGTGCGGTCACCGCAGCTCCCGGGCGGCCTTGGTTCCAGTAGGGCTGCTTGCGAAGTTTTGTGAGAAGGTCGAGTGCGTGGCCGTAGGCTAAAACCGCTCCCGTCAATTTGTGAAACGCCAAGGAGTTCTCGGCGGCTTCGCGTCTCCTCGTTTGAGCCTCGGCTGAAAGCTCAAGAATTCGGTCTATGGCATCCTCTGGACTCATGGTTGATTCCGCACCTCGAACCACTAGCAGGTAGTGCGCGTGGGATCGATTGCGTTTCAATGCGTGCGGCGTGGGTTTAGCGGGGAAAAGTCAACGCCGGCACCTAAGGGTTGTCCACCAGCCCGGAGACTTACGAAAAATCACCCTCAGTATGCCAATCCTCTCCGATGTCATCCACCGCAAGACCCGTAGCCTTCAACTTTGCAATTAATTGCTGTCTGCTAGACATGGAGTTTGTAAGATGAACTATGTGCCGTCCGGCGACGTCGCTGACTGCTCTTATCTTTCCCACCTGCACCAGTATCGTCGTGTTTGGCTGTCTTCCAAAGGCCATACCTGCTTCGAAGAGAACGTTGGGACGTGGCTGCCCTGTCAACCTGCGTTCAAAAGCTGGCTCGCCCTTCTTGATGAATTCGCTTTTAAGTTTCGCTTCGTCATCAGGCGTGAAAAGGACCACGATCACCTTTGCCTTGTTGAAGGCCGCGTCAATGACCTCGCCAATGTAGGGACTTCCCTTCTTCGTCATTGTCAGTGCTTTGTTCCACTCAATGGGTTGGACGCTTAATGAACGCAGAAAAGCGAAGAGTGCTTTTCGAATCTTCTCGTTTCGGCCATGAACGACGAAAACTTGATTGCCTGCCTTGGTCCTTTTTCCTCTTGCACTGCCTTTCGGCTTTCTCCCCTTTCCGGGGACGGCGGTTGGTGCCGCGTTCACCGGAACTACGCTGGCAGCGTTCTGACTGCCTGAATGAGGAATGCTCACTCCTCTCATCATCGCCAGATCTGCATCGGATGCAAAGCGCGAGAAGTTCACACTGGCGTCACGCGCAACCAAAAGGGCGGCAACGTGCCGCGGCAAGCTGGTTGATCGGACAGCTTCGTCTATGAGTGTGTAGACCCGGCTCTTCCCAACGCCTAACTTCCTCAAGATTTTGGCGAGCAAATCAGGATTTATGCGAGCCAAGTTTGTCTCCACTTGCTATTTGGCCTTCTTGGTCTTGGCCTGTGAGATTTGCACCCGTACGTTTGGTTCAGTCTTATCTAAGAGCGCCGCTATTTCAGACACAGAAAACCCAACCGCGTTTAGCCGATTGACCTTTACGCCTTCGTCTTTGATGTCTTTGAGCGAGTAAAGTGCGAGGAGCTTCGCTATCCTTCCAATCTCAACCGCCAGGGAGTTTTCCTTAACGCTTGGCGCGATTTCTTTTGGCTTTTGCTTTTTTGCCACGGGCAGCTCCTTTAGGCTTCTTCGCCAATCTAGCAAGCTCTTTAATTGAAGCCTCAGTGGAACCGATCATTCCTGCTGAATCGCTGTAAGGTAAACCAAGGCTGCGCAAGAAATCGGCTTTCTCAAGGACGCCGCCGTCCTTAGCAGGCGTGTACTGCAAGCAAAGAAACGCCAGCGAACGGCTTATAACCGTGGCGACTTTCTCCCACTCGGATTCATTTTGGCTGGAAACCCCAAGGGCCATGGCACACTCCTTCGGGCACGTAGTTCGAAATTAAACAACTTGGATGATAAGTGTACAATACTAATAGGAACTCCAAACGATTCTGACATACTTTTTCGGTTGATGCGGGATTTGAGGGCGGGAGAGAAAGGCCAAGAGAAGATGGCGACGTAAAGTCGCCGCTACAAAGCGGAAATTGAGTTGTGTCGTACCTACGGTGCTCGCCGATATTTTGGGCTATCGCGTACCCAGCGCTTACGCGCTGGGCTAAGTTCTGGCGCGCCTCCGGCGCTGGAGCAGGGAGAGAGCAACCACATCGGGGACTCGTCTTATGGGCGGGGGCTCAGGCGGCTTTTTGGAATTTGAGTTTGGCGGGGATGCAGGAAAACTAGAAATTAGAAGGCAGAAACTAGAAAGCAAAAAGTCAAAAGCAAGATGGCGACCTGAAGGTCGCCGCTACGCGACTTTGCGGGCGGATTTTTCGAGGAGTTCGTGGATGAGGGTTTGGTAGGGCTTGGATTGCTTGGCGGCCATGCGGCGGAGCTGGCGGAGGAGTTGCGGGGCGATGCGGATGGCGATGAGCTGTTTGGCGTTTCCCGAAATGGGGCGGCCGACTCTGCGAGCGCGGCGCAGTTCGGCGGTGGTCGATTCGGGAATGTCGGAAAAGTCGAGCTTGCTATCCGGCATAGGCTTGGCGTTCTTTGCGGGCCGCCTGGCGCGCGCTGATGATGCGAATGATTTCCTTCCCATCTTTCATCCTCCTGGGCGTGTAACTGACGATCAGAATCCGGCCAGTGACCGAAGCTCCCAGGCGCTTGAAGCGAATCTCAGCGTTGGAGTGCTCGGGATCGTCCCAGTCGAGGACCTCGGGGTCCCCGAAAACGGTGGCGGCTTCCTCGAACGACACGCCGTGCTTCTTCAGGTTGCTCAGGGCCTTCCTGGCGTCCCAAGAGAACACATTAGTGTATATACGCTAATTCAGCGGGAATGTAAAGAATACGGCGGTTCAGAAATTCCAAACGAAGAGAGGACGGGCTAAAGCCCGCCCCTACGAATGCGCCCGGCGCGGTTAGAGGTGTGTCGCACCTACGGTGCTCGGGGATATTTTGGGTTATTGCGTACCCAGCGCTTACCCTTCGGCTTTGCTCAGGGCAGGCGCGCTGGGCTAAGTTCTGGCGCACCTACGGCGCTGCAGAAAAGGGCAAAACAGGGCGGACTGAAGTCCACACTCCCACAAGGGCGACCCCGGAGGGAGCGAGGAGGGGACGGGCTGAAGCCCGACCCTACAGAATCAAGGGCGAGATGGCGAGGTAATCGAAACTCGAAACCTGAAAGTCAAAAGCAGGATGGCGACCTTAAGTTCGCCGCTACGGATCCGGCTTCTTCGAGAGAGTGTCGGTGCCGGCGGAGGCTGCTCGCAGGATCAATGCGGCGAGTGTGGGTGTGGCGGCGAAGAATTTGGGGACTTTTTGGGCGATTTGGCGTCGAACTAAATGGCGGGGGTGTGCGTAGAAGAAGGTAGGGAAAGAACGGGTGTAAGAAGAAGGGGGGCGTCAACATGGGAACGATGGGACAGGATGTGCGGTATGCGTTGAGGAACCTGAGGAAGACGCCGGGATTTGCCGTGATTGCCGTACTTACGCTGGCGCTGGGGATTGGGGCGTCGACGGCCATTTTCAGCGTGATTGATAACGTGATGATGGAGCCGTTCCCTTACCCGGATGCGCAGAGGTACTACTCGGTGTTCATCCACGATGCCGAGAGAAGCGAGCCGGGGGGGCGGCCGGTGTTCATCGGGCCGGAGCTTTTGGATTATATGGAGCAGAATCATGTGTTTGACCGGGCGATCGCGAACGACCGGACGGACGTGCTGTATCGAGCGGGAGATGGGACGCAGCGTTTCGACGGCAACTTCGTGTCGCCGGGGACGTTTGAGTTTTTGGGAATGCCGGCGCTGCTTGGGCGGGTAATGCAGGCTGCGGATTACGAACCGGGGGCGCCGCCGGTGTTCGTGCTGCGGTACAAGACGTGGGTAAAGAGTTTCGGGGCCGATCCTGGAATTGTGAACAAGACGTTTGTTCTGAATGGGATGTCGAGAACGTTGATTGGAATTATGCCTCCGCGATTTGGATGGGGCGACGCGGATATGTGGATTCCGGCGAAGCCGAGCCGGGCGGCAGGGGGCAAGACGGTGGCTGGGGCGTTTCAGCAACGCTGGTGGATGCTGGGGCACCTGAAGCCGGGGGTGTCGGTAAAAGAGGCAGAAGCGGACTTTACGGTGGTGGCAAAGCGGCTTGCGGCGGTGTACCCGACGGAGTACCCAAAGAAGTTTACGGTGCAGATCGATTCGCTCACCAACATGGTGGTGGGGAGATTCAAGGCCACCCTGTATATCGTGCTGGCGGCGGTGGGGTTGCTGCTGCTGATCGGCTGTGGAAACGTGGCGAACCTGCTGCTGGCGCGGGCGACCACGCGTGAAAAGGAGTTTGCAATCCGGGGGGCGCTGGGGGCTAGCCGGTGGAGGTTGATCCGGCAACTGCTGGTGGAGAGCTTACTGCTGGCGATTGGCGGAGCGGCGGTGGGCGCGCTGCTGGCATGGGGCGGGCTGAAGTCGCTGGTGGCGCTGATGCCGCAGAATATCATTCCCGCGGAGGCGGTGATTCGGATGAACATGCCGGTGCTGGCGTTCACGCTGGTGACGTCGGTGCTGACGGCGCTAGTGTTCGGGCTGGTGCCGGCGCTGAAAGCGGCGCGCAAGGATTTGAACGAGCCATTGCGGGACAGCGGGAAAGGGATCAGCGGCGGATTCCGGCACGGGCGGCTGCGCGACGCGGTGGTAGTGCTGGAAGTGGGGCTTTCGTTGACGCTGCTGGTGGGCGCGGGGCTGTTGATGAGGAGCTTTGTGGCATTGCGGGACGTACACCTGGGATTGCAGCCGGATCATGTGTTGGTGGCGAGGCTGCCGCTGCCGACGGACCGCTACAAGACGGCGGACCAAGTGGCGGGATTTTACCGGCCGCTGCTGCAGCGATTGAAGGCACTGCCGGGCGTGGTGGAAGCGACAGAAACGAGCACCCTGCCGCCGTATGGGGGAATTCCGAGCGACATCGAGATTCCTGGGAAGACGCATGCGGAAAAATGGAGCGCGATGTTTCAATTGGTCAGCGAGGGCTATTTTCCGACGCTGAGAATCCAGTTCGTGGATGGAAGAGGCTTCACGGAAGCGGAAGTGACTGGGGCGCGGAAGCTGGCGCTGGTGAACCAGGCATTCGTGAAAAAATATTTGGGGAATGAGAATCCGATCGGGAAACAAGTGAGAATCGCGCAATTGGCGGAGTTTGAAGACGCGGTGAAAGAGCCGACGTTTGAAATCATCGGGTTGGTGGCGGACGTGAAGAACCGGGGGCTGCAGGACCCGGTCGAACCGGAGATTTGGGTGCCGTTCACGGTGACGGGCTCGGCGTTCCGCGGGATTCTGGTGCGGACGGCGAAAGAGCCGCTGACCATGCTGAATGCCGTGGAGAAGGAGATCTGGGCCACGGATGCCAACGTTGCTGTGACGCTGGCGGGAACGATGGAAGGGTACATCAGCCAGTTTTCGTATGCGGGACCGCGATTTGGATTTTTGTTGATGATGATCTTCAGTTCGATTGGGCTGGTGCTGGTGACGCTGGGAGTTTATAGCGTGCTGGCGTACACCACGACAAGGAGAACGCAGGAGATTGGGATACGCCTGGCGCTGGGAGCGAAAGGCTCGGATGTTCTGGGATTGGTGCTTCGCATGGGGCTGCGATTGGTGGGGATTGGCGTGGGGCTGGGATTAATCGCGAGCCTGGCGCTCGGGCGCGTGATTGCTACGCAGCTTTGGGGAGTGTCGGCCTACGATCCGTGGACGCTTACGTGCGTTCCGTTGCTGCTGATCGTTACGGGGCTGGTGGCGTGCTGGCTTCCGGCGCGGCGGGCGGCGAGGGTGGATCCCCTGGTGGCGCTGCGGTATGAATAAAGATTAATTAGGACTCTGCGCCGGCAAGACTCGGCAGCGGCGAATCAAAGCGAAGCCTAAAGAGGCCGGCCTCAGAAGGCCGCCCCTACAAAAAACAAAAACTACGCCCAGGAGAAACCGTGTTTGGAGAGCGGCAGGGAGCGGATGCGCTTGCCGGTGACTGCGAAAATGGCGTTGCAGACGGCGGGTAGAACCGGCGGGAGGGCGGGTTCGCCGAGGCCAGTGGGTGGATTGTCGGTTTTGAGAAAATGGACTTCGATTTCGGGCGGCACCTGGTTCATGCGTACCGGTTGGTATTCGTGGAAATTGCTCTGGACGGCGCGGCCTGCGTCGATGGTGATCTCGTAGGACATGACGTGGCTTAGGCCTTCGATGACGGCGCCGCGGACCTGATTTTCGGCGCTGCTGGGATTAATAATCTGACTGCCAACGTCGCCCGCTACCCATACCTTATTTACTTTTATTTTGCTGTAGGCGTCGACGCGCAGCTCGACGACTTCAGCAAAAAAACCGCGATGAGAAAATTGGAAGGCGACGCCCATGGCGGTGCCCTTGGGCAGATTGCGCTTACCCCACCCGGACTTTTCCGCGACGAGTTTGAGGACGCCGCTCATGCGTGCGGCGTCCAGATCGGCCTCCGCTGGATTCGTCGAGGGCGTTGAGGTGGGAATGCGGGGAGAGTTCAGGAGATCCAGGCGGAACTGAACCGGGTCTTTTCCGGCGGCGTGCGCCAACTCGTCGGTGAAGGATTGAAAAACCCAGGAGAACGCGTTGCTGCGAGGAGCGCGCATGGCGTAAGTCGGCACTCCGAGCGGCATGAGCGATGCGCCGAAGAAAAAGTTTGGCAGGAAAGTGCCGGGGAATTCGTTACCGGGAATATTGGCGGAGGGAGCGAACTGCTGGCCTTCGCCGAAGCTGACGAAGTGATTGCGCCAGGCGACGAGTTTGCCATCGGAATCGAGGCCGCCCTTGAGGAAATGAAAGCCGGCGGGGCGATAGTGATCGTGATGAAAATCGTCTTCGCGGGTCCAGAGCAGCTTGACCGGAACACCGACTTGTTTGGCGATGGCAGCGGCTTCGAGCATGTAGTCGTTGGTGAGGCGCCGGCCGAATCCACCGCCGGCGCGCTTCAGGTGGACAATGATGTCGTCGTGCGGAATGTTGAAGACTTTGGCGACGAGCTGGCGGCCGGATTCAGGGGTCTGGCTGGGAGACCAGAATTCCATTTTGCCGTCGTGATAATGAGCGAGGCAATTCTCGGGTTCCATGGGAGCGTGCGCGAGGAAGGGATAGGAGTAGGCGGCCTCGACGGTTTTCGCGGCGGACTGGAGGGCTTTATCGGCGTCGCCATCGCCGCGGAGGGTGATGGCAGGCGGTTGCTTGGAGAGTTCATCGGCGCGCCGGGCGAATCCTGCGCTGCTTTGCTGGGCGGTGGGGCCTTCGTTCCATTTGGCTTGCAGCTTCTTGCGCGCGACGTTGGCCTGCCACCAGGTGTCGGCGACAACTGCAATGCCCCAATGCAGGCCAAGCAAATCTTGCGTACCCTCGACTTCAAAGACATGGCGCACACCGGGCATGGCCTTGATCTCATCGAGGTTGGCGCCCTCGCACTTTCCCGCGTAGACGGGGCACTTTTCATAGACGGCGTACAGCATGCCGGGAACTTTGTAGTCGATGCTGTAAAGATTTTTTCCTGTGACGATGGCGGCGTTGTCCACGCCGGGAATGGTCTGGCCGATGATTTTGTAGTCTTTAGGATCCTTGAGCTTGACAGACTTGAGATCGGGCGGTGGCAAGGTGGCGGCCTTGGCGGCAAGCGCTCCGTAGGCAAGGGTGCGATTTGTCGGCGCGTGAGTTACGCGGCCGGAAGAGGTTTGGCAATCGGATTCGGGGACGGACCAGGTTTGCGCGGCGGCCGTGACGAACATCTGGCGGCAGGCGGCACCTACGCGGCGCAGCGGGTCCCAGTTGACGGGCGTGGCGGTGCTGCCGCCGGCGCGTTGCGGACCATACTTTGTCTCGTCGAGGTCGGCTTGTTCGATGCGGACGTCTTTCCAATCGACGTCGAGTTCGTCGGCGATGATCATCGGCAGACTGGTTTTTACTCCCTGGCCGATTTCCGGATTCTTAGCCGTGATGGTGACGATGCCGTCTGCGGTGACGCGCAGAAACGCAGTGGGTACGAAAGCGGCAGGCGGGAGCTGCGGCGCCTGGGCAAAGACTTCGGCTGCGGAATCGAGGTGGAGGGCAAGGAGGATGCCTCCTCCGGCAACAGTGGAGACGCGGAGAAAACTGCGGCGATCAAGAAGCGTGGCTTGCACGGGACCTCCTACAACGAAAGAGATGCGATGCAGGTGGAGGGAGACGCCTGCGTCACAAGCATTATAAACCGAACGCGTGAATTTCAGAATTCTAGCCGGCTTTAGCTGAAGCAGCCTCGATGGTCGTTTGATAGCTGATGGCCATAATCCACTGGCCATTCCGCTTGATCCACAGACGGCTCACGTGAACCGGCTTGCCGGTGTAGGGCTGATGCAGGCTAGTCATTACGATGGCGTCTCCGAAATCGAACATCTGGGCGGAAACAAGCGGTGGGGGCGCGGAGCCGAAGCCGGTTTGCTTTTGCAAATTGAGAGTGGCGATGCGGTCCGCCTTGGTGAGGGGATGGTCGTTGGTCGAGCCGAGCATGACGAATTCTTCAGCGATATGCGGAGACCAGGCAGAGGCGTCGTGATTCGTGACGCCCGTCTCCAGCGCTTGCCAGGAGGCGACGATGGCTTGCTCGGCTTCGTTTCTGGGCTTGTACGGAAGTGTTTTGCAGGGATTCTCGCAATCCTTCACGCCGGGACCGGAGGAGCCTGGGGCTTGACGACCGAGAGTGACTTCGTGATAGACGAGCAGCCGCCAGCCAGCGGAGCGTCGTACCCAGAGGCGCAGTATGTGAGTCTTGTCACGACCGGACATCACTGCAACGACTTGACCGTGGATCTGTTGGTTGACTTGTGCGCCGGTCTCGTTGCCAAGCGCGGGCGTGGGAAGAGAGTCAAGGATGTCCGTTCTGGCGCGAGTCTTTCCGTTGGCGTCCGTCCAGGTAAAATCCGCGTCGAGAACTTTGCTGACAGTAGCAGTGTCACCCTTTGCGGCAGCTTGGACAAATTCATGGTCGGCTTGAAGAATGGATTGATCATCGGCGGCAAAGGCGAGTGAACTGAACGGTAGGAAGGCCAAGATGCCGCCGAGCATAACGCCGAGGACGAGCACACTGGTGACAAAGGGATCACGTCTCATCGATTATTCAGTCTCCCAAGAAGATCTGTAGTCCTTTATACATGAAAAAAGGGACCGGGTGAATGTCCGGCCCCTTCTCGATTTCTACCTACGCACAGCAACTAGAATGTCAATTTCAGGCCCAATTGGATAGCACGAGCACTGCCCGAGCCGAGGACCGGATTGGCGGAGGCAACATCCGGCGTGTTTCCGCCCCAGCCGAACAGACCAGGTGCAGAAGGATCGGAAAAGAGGCCGGCGGGCCCATAGCCGCTAATACCGCCCCATGGATTGGCAAAGTTGGCATGGTTGAGGACGTTGAAGCCCTCGACCCGGAACTGCGCGGTAAGCCGTTCCTTGAACTTCCATGCCTTGGTAACGGACAAATCCAGGTTGTGAAAGCCTGTGTCACGGAAAATATTCCGACCCATCGTGCCGAAGGCATTGATAGCATTAGGAATCATGAGAGATTTACCGGCCATGTAGCAGTAGCCAACCGTGTTGAGGGAAGCCAAGGCGTTCAAGCCAATAGAGGTGGCCGCGGCAGTACAAGCCTGGGGAATGGTGGTACCGGTACAAAATGGGTTACCAGGACCAAAGCAAGGAATCCCGCCAGTCCCGCGCGACTTGAAGTCGGCGGGATTCCCGAAGAAGTCCCAGCGATCCGTCCCCTCGCCCGTGTTGCTGAACCCGTTGGTTTGGTCAAACATACTCCAGGGTTGGCCGCTCTGCAGCGTCAGAATGGAATTGATCTGCCAGCCCTCCAGGACTTGGCCCCAGGTTTTCTTCCCGGGAATGGCATAGGTCAACGAGAGAGTGAAGCGATGTTTGACGTCGAAGTCACTGTTCCCATAATCGGCGGTTGGATGGAGGCTGTCCTGTGGAAGGAACTGGTTCCAGTTGTAGGACATGTTGTCCAGGGAATGAGAGTAAGTGTAGCCGAGAATGAAACCCAGACCATGGTAATTCCGTGTGGTCAAAGTCGTTTGCAGGCCGTTGTAGTTAGACCTGAAAATGTTCGACATGAGATTGATGATCCCCAGGTACGGAAACTTAGCGAACGCCTGAGCGAAACCATTGTTAGGGTCCGGTTGATTGAGGTCTCGAATGCCCGTTAGCCTCGAACCATGGTTTCCGACGTAAGCAACCTCGAGCGAGAGCTTATCCGAGAAGGCATGCTGAACACCCAAGGTCCAGTTACTGACGTAGGGAGTCTTGTAATTGTGGTCCATCGCGAGGAAGGAGCAGGGCCCTGGATCCTTAACGGGGTTAGGGTTCGCGGCTGTAGCGGGCGGCGTCGCGCCGTCGCCGCACTGTAGCGAACTGGCGGAGTTGGCAGGAAAAACTGGGGCGTTAGCTGTACCGGGCCAAGTGAGGGATGAGGCAAGGAGGTTAAGGCCGGTGGTCACAATGGTGCCTGTACCCGGCGTCACGAGTGGGACTCCAGTCGTCCCGCAGGCAGTCGGTCCGGCTGGACATGTGACAATCGTGGCTCCCGTGGGGATCACGCCAACACCAATCGTTGGGGCGTTCTGCGTGTTCTGTTGGGAAAGGAAAGTGTCCATAGTGAGCAGGTCGTAGACAAGACTGTACCCGGCCCGCACGATGGTAGTTCCCTTGCCCGTGACGTCCCAGGCCACACCGACGCGCGGCGAGAAGTTCTTGTGATCCCCGTTATAAAGCGAAGAGATCTGTTTGCCCACTTGTACCATCCCAATCGTCTGATCAAAGCCTCCCAACAAGTTATGGGCCTCCGACGGTGGCGTGGCGTACTCATAGCGCAGGCCCAGGTTCAGCGTCACTCTCGGAACGATGCGCCAGTCATCCTGGACAAAGGCGGCATATCCCCACTGGGTCATGTGGCGTTCCGGCGATCCCAGAGCTGAGTTACTTGTCGCAAGAAACTTCGCGCTGCCAGGCGTGCCGAGCAGGAAGGACTCCAAGTTCGCGAATTTAATATCGCCTCTGGCCCTTCGCCACGTGGCCTGATCGACTTTGATGTCGCGAATTTGGCCGCCAAACTTGATGGCGTGCCTACCAACCGAATGCGCCATTTGATCGATGAAATCATAAGTTCGATCGGGACCCACGAACTTGGGAAAGCTGAAAAAGTTCCCCACGGTAGTAAAACCGCCACCAACAGTGATGTCCGGCAACCCGCCGATGATCGGATTGGTCACGCCGGTGAAAAGGCCGTACGATGAGGCCGGCTTGTTCGCGTCTCCGGGCGCGATGCTTAAGGTATAGCGGGTGTAGCCGAAGCGGGCTTCATTCGCCCACTGGGAATTCGGGGTCCAAGCCCAATGTCCCGCGGCCATCTGCGCCCGAGAGTGAACATGGGTCAAGAAGGCGATGTTGGTATAGGGCGTGTCCTCGCCAACGAGAGCGTCGTTGCCGAAGAAATACGAACCATTTACAGAGTGGCGGTCGTTCAAGTGGTAGTCAACCTTGCCCAGAACATTGCGGGATAAGTTTGTGTTCGGATATGCCGGACTAATTGAGGTGCTGGTCGTGTTGTTGTTTCCAAAATACTTCAACAAACCCAAGCTCGCCGGACTGCAGGGGCCGGGATTAGCGAACGTACACCCGAGATCCGTCATGGCGTCTGCAATGCTGTTCTTGCAATCTCCGGTCGCCATGTTTGAGCAACCATTGCCTCCGTTTGCCGGTAAGGGGGCCGTTGTTGGGGCGGTCACCAAAAGAGCACTTGTCACCGTATATTCCTGCTCCTCGAAACCTCCAAAGTAGAACAGCTTGTCTTTTATGATGCGGCCTCCCGCTGTTCCGCCGAACTGTTCCAACTCTACGGGCGTCTTCGCCTGGACGCTCCCGTCCGGGTTGACGTGATTAAAGAAATTGCGCGCATCAAAAGAATCCGACCGACCGTAGGCGTATGCGGAGCCATGAATTTCGTTGGTGCCCGACTTTAATCCGACGCTGGTGACGGCTCCAGGCTTCCACCCAAATTCCGCCTTGGGATTCACCTGCGTATTGAACTCCTGAATGGCGTCCACCGGGAGGATCGTGGCGGCATCTCCGAGGACGGCTGCGGCGTTGGTGATGCTCAGGCCCATGAATGCTTCATCGTTGGGCAAACCATCGATGATATAGCCGATGTCGTCCGGACGAATGCCATTGGTGCTTTGAGTCCATGGTCCGCCCCCGGGATAAATCATCGTCCCGGGCCGAAGCGTGAGCAGGTTCTGGTAATTACGGCCATTCAGCGGGAGGTCGTTGATGATTTCGTTGCTGATGGTGCCGCCGAGGGTGGTGGAGGTGGTGTCCACCATGGGGACTTCCTCGGTGATGGTGATTGTTTCCGTTGCTGAGCCGGGCTGCAACACGGCGTCGATGCGCACGTCCTTGCCTACCTCTACCAGGATGTTTTTGCGCTCGAATACCTTGAAGCCCTTGAATTCCGCGCGCAAGGTATAGGTCCCGGGGAGGACGTTGACGGCGACGTAGGCGCCGTCAGAGTCCGTGGCCAGAGTCTGCGTGACGCCGCGCGCGGCGTCCGTGATGGTCACGTTGGCGCGTGCGACATTGCCGCCGGATTGGTCGGTGACGACACCAAGAATTCTGCCAGTACTACCTTGCGGATAAGCTGCGGCGCCAGCGAGTAGCGCGGCACAAACGACCGCGAAAACGCGAACCAAGCTGGCACACCCCTGCGTAACTTTCCGCTGAATCATCGACTGCATGAGGACCTCCCCCCACGAAAATAGGTATAGACGCTGTACCACCGTATGATGAGGGCTGTCAAGCAATTCCTTGATGGAGAGCATGTAAATTAGTGATGCGGGTGGAAGCAGACGGAGACTGGTATAGAGGTTGGACCACGCTTGGGCCTCGACTTTCCCTGACTTGTCCTTCCGATTGCACAAGGATCGCCTTTGGCCGAAAACTTGAAATCGATCTAAGAGCGACGATCCAGTGGGTATAGTTCCGGCGATCCTTTTGAATGGGTGTCCTTTGGGAACGAAGTCGGCCCGAATGGAAGGCGATTCTTCGGTACACTACGACCGATGATGCTTTATCTCCTGTTTTCGTCCTTCCTGCGTGATCCGTGAAACGGAGAGACCGCTCCCCACGTGGCGCTTCGTGCAGCGAGAAACCTTCGAAGGGCTCAATAGGCGAGACGACTGGCGCTCGCCCTATCAGACGCTCAGGACAGGACAAGGAGCGTCACGCGCTAGTGCGTAACTAAGATCCCGCAAGCGGCCCAACACGCCGGACTGCGGACTTCTTCCGATCACTAGCACATCCGCTCGCAATCTGCGTACCTCCTTGGTTAGCATGTCTTTAATCGGGCCCATGGCGATGCTGACCAGAGCGTGCGAACCGGCGGTGCTTTGCAACTCCTCGATGCGGCGGCTCGGCGCTTCCCTTTTCGCTGACTGCAGGCGCTCCTCCAAGTGCAATTCGACCGGCAGGTCAGGCGCGCTCGCGGGAATCACATGAACGAGCGTAAGATTCGCATGGACGGAGTCCGCAGCCCAGCTGGCATACCGAAGAACCCTTTGCGAATCCGCGTCCAAGCCAATGGCGCAGACCCATTCCCGATGTTCGAGCTGTCTTGGTGAAATGGTCTCCGCGTGCTGCGTGGTCAATACCGGACAGTCAGCATCGTTCAATACCTTCGCCGTCGTGGAGCCAAGCAAGTTCCTGCGGAAGAAGCCGGCCTGTGTAGGCATGATGATGAGATCGAATCTGTCCGTCCTGGCGAGCTGAACGATCTGTTTCGCCGCATCGCCCGACAACAAGATTCTCGGGCTCCCACCGAGGGGAAACTCGGACTTGAGGAACGAATCGAGTTTCTCTCGGGCGAGGTTCTGCTGCTCTTCGGAAACCTCGGAAAGTGGCCTCACATAGAGTTGAACCGCGTCGTGACTGTAGAGGTCGAAGACGTGAAGCAGTGTCACTTTGGCGCCGAATATGGCCGCGGCCCTTTTCACATAGGCGGCCATGGCAACGCAGGATGGCGAGAAGTCTACAGGGAACAGAATGTTCTGGATCGTGGTCATGGGTTCGGTTCGCACAGTGGATTCAATAACATGATTGGGCCTGTTCTGAAAACGGAATGGCTTTTAGAACTCTGTTCTGAAGAGCTCGATTCATCAGGCGCGCGCAGAGGTGACGCCTAGCTCGTTCCGGACGATAGGCGCCACGACGGCCCCGAGGATCTCTATGGCGTCTAACATTCTTTGATGCGGAAGGGTCGAGACACCCATTTGGAATGTAATGCGGGAGATGCCGCCGAGAACTTCATTCACATAAAGGATCTTTTTGGCGACTGTTTTAGCGTCGCCGATCAGCAGCGCGCCTGTAGGCCCGCGGAGGGCGTCGAATTGAGCGCGGGTGGCGGCTGGCCAGCCACGTTCCTTTCCGATTTCGGTAAAGGTGTGCGCATAGCCTGGAAAGAATATTTCCGCGGCTTCGTCAGTGGTGGCTGCGAGAAAACCAACGGAATGAAGACCTACAGTGAGCCGCTCGGGGGGATGACCGGCGCGGCGTCCAGCTTGGCGGTAGAGGTCTATCAGTGGGCGGAAACGTTTAGGTTCACCGCCGATAATGGCCACCATAAGAGGAAGTCCGAGCATGCCTGCGCGAACAAAGGATTCGGGAGTGCCGCCAACACCGACCCATATAGGCAGCGGATCCTGCAGCGGGCGCGGGTAGATTGCCTGGCCGGTCAGTGCGGCGCGGTGTTTGCCGGACCAGTGCACTTGCGTGCTTGCCCGGATTTTTAGGAGAAGATCTAGTTTTTCCGCAAAGAGCGAATCGTAGTCTTCCAGACGCAGGCCGAAAAGAGGGTAGGACTCAATGAAGGAACCGCGACCGGCGACAATTTCCGCGCGGCCGCGGGAGATGAGGTCGAGAGTCGCGAACTCCTGAAAAACGCGAACGGGATCGGAGGCACTCAAGACCGTGACTGCGCTGGTGAGACGGATATTTTCCGTGCGCGTAGCGGCAGCGGAGAGGATCACGACGGGAGCTGAGTCCAGGAACTCGGCCCGGTGATGTTCGCCAATGCCAAAGACGTCCAGGCCGACGCGATCGGCGAGCTCAATCTCTTCCAGTAAATGGTGCATGCGCTCGACGGGGCTGAGCGTGAGGCCTGTGGCCGGGTCGGAAATGGCTGCGGCGAAACTGTCGATTCCAATCTGCATCCAGGCGACTCCTCCAGGGCAATGTTTATTGGATGGATCAGCCTGCCTGGTGGTCACAAAATCGTTTAGAGAACTTCTTAGAAAGACCACGCAGCGGCCGTGGCGGCAGTTCAATGGTCCCGAACGGAAGACGCACCGAACGTGGGAAGGTTGGAGGCGTTCCACCCACCTCCCAATGCTTTGATCAGGAGCACACTCGCGTCCAACCGGCGCCGCAGGATGTCAATGGCGTTTCGCTCGTTGGCAAGTTCGATCGTCTGTGCGGTAATGACCTGGAGGTAGGTGTCGACGCCACCTTTGTAACGATTGGTAAAAAGTTGGAGTGATTCCTGCGATGACGCGACGGCCTGCTGTTGCTGTTGGGTTTCGTTTTCGAGAATGCGCAAGGCGGCGACGTTGTCTTCGACTTCCTGGAACGCTGTGAGTGAGGTCTGACGATACGTTGCGACTGTTGCATCATAGTTGGCGCGCGCCGATTCGGAAGTGGCGCGACGGCGCCCGGCGTCGAAGAGAGTCTGCGCAAGGGCCGGACCGACGGCCCAGAAGCCGCTCGGCCAACCGAACCAGTTGGAACCCTGCGTGCCGGTGAATCCGGCGGTTCCGCCAAGAGTCACAGTGGGAAAATATGCCGCCCGGGCGATGCCGATCTGCTGGTTCGCCTCCGCCACTCGGCGCTCGGCGGCGGCGATGTCCGGGCGGCGCTGCAATAGTTCAGAAGGCAGGCCAATTGGAATGCCGGGCGGTTGGTAGTTGAGCGGTGCCGCAGCCAGGCTGAATTCCGCGGGCGGTTTTCCGATCAGAATCGCAATGGCGTGTTCGAATTGCGCTCGTTGCACGGTGACGTCCGTGTCTTGTACGCGGGTGGTGTCCAACTGAGTTTGGGCTTGCGCAACGTCGGCCTTCGGGGCAACGCCGCCTTTGAAGCGATTGAGCGTGAGCTGCAGGTTGTCGGTATAGGCTTTTACCGTGTCGTCGAGAAGCTGCTTCTGAGCGTCGGCGCTGCGCAATTCGAAATAGTCCAGGGCAAGCTCCGCCTCGAGGCTGAGCTTTGCGGTCTCGTAGTCGGCAGCGGTCGCTTGCGCTTCTTCCCGCGCGGCAGCGACGCTACGCCGCACGCGGCCCCAGAGGTCCAGCTCATAGGAAAGATCAAAGGGCAGGACGAAATCGCCCTTGCTGGACTGTTGGATCCTTGAGGGAGAGTTCGGCGAAAAGTCTGAATTCTTGACATAACTGGCGCTCGGCGCAGTCGAGATGGCCGGAAATTGCGAAGCCCGATTGAAGCGAATCGCTGCACGAGCTTGGCGGAAGCGCGCTTCCGCTACTTTCAGGTTCTGGTTGGAACCGGCGATCTGCTCTTCCAGCTTGTTGAGTTCCGGATCGCCAAAAATCTCCCACCAGCTTCCGCGGCTTGTCTGCTCGCCGGGATTCGCGGGCTGCCACTGGTCTGACTCCTTGAACGAGCCTGGTGCCTCTTCCTTATAAGTAGGCGTCGTTGGCACGGCGGGTTTGATGTATTTGGGGCCGACGGTGCAACCCGCGAGCAGCAGCACTAGAAGCAGCGCAACGATGCTGGTGAGGACGAAACGCATGGCGGCAAAGAAGTACCTCATCGGCCAGACCCACCTGCTGGTTTGTTGCTCAGGCGCACTTCCATGCCTGCGACCAGAGAGTCCGATGGGTCGACAATGACGGCGTCGGTCGGTTGCAGGCCTGAAACGATTTCTACGGAGCTGCCATAGTCGCGGCCGATCTTGACCGGAACCAACTCGGCTTTGCCGTTGCGAACCAGTCCGACCTGCAAGCCTTCCTTGCGGAAGATCAACGTATTCGATGGAATGGTTACCGAGCGAGTCTCGTCGGGCAGCTTGAGGTGCACAAAGACATAAGCGCCCGGCAGGAGCTGGCCGGCCGGATTGTCGACATCGACTTCGACAAGCAGCGTGCGCGAGGCGATATCAATCGAGTTGGCGTTGCGAACGAGAGTGCCATGGAAGGTTTGGCCTGGGAATTCATCGAGGGTCAACGTGGCTGGAGCGCCGGAGCGCGCGGCACGTGAATACACCTCCGGAACCGCGACGTACAGGCGGAGCGTGCGAATAGCGGCCATGTGAAAGAGTTCCTTCGGCTGTGCGCTGGCTCCCGCATCGATGAGTGCTCCGATGTCCGTATTGCGGGCGGTGATGATGCCGTCGAAGGGAGCATAGACCTTCTCGAACGCTTGCAACTGCTCCAGGCGTCGCACATTGGCGGCGCTCGATTCGGCCGCGGCTTTCACCGCGCTGAGATTGCTGACCGCCTGGTCGGTTTCCTGCTGGGACACGGAGCCGGTGCTCACCAGGTCTTGCCAGCGGCTGGCGGTGATTTTGGCAATGTTCAGGTTGGCCTGCGCGGTGTCCTGGTCCGCGCGAGCCTGCTGGAGTTGCTGGTCGACTTCGGGAGTTTCGATCTCCGCGAGCAACTGGCCTTTCTGGACATGCGCGCCAATGTCGAAAAACCAGCGTTTGAGATAGCCGCTAGTTCGCGCATAGATCGGCGCGTCACTGAATGCCTGCGTGTTGCCCGGCAGGACGATTTCCTGTGTAGGAGCGCCTTCTCGAGGGAAAACCACGGCGACAGTGGGAATGGCGGTTTCTTCCGTTCGTTGCTTGAGTCGCGATTCGGCTGCTGCTCGCGAATGGATGCCGGAGTAAATCAGGAAGGCAAGAGCAGCGAGCGCGGCTGCGGCGACAAGCATTGCGGTTTGACGCCGGGCTCCCGGGTGAAGGTGAAATCCATCCGGACTCGGTTGCACGGTCTGCGCTTCCATCGCTTTTGGTTCGGGAGTGGTCGTCACATTTTCCTCGCTGGATGTCATTCGCTTTCCTCTTAGCTCACGCTGAAATTGGTTCGGGGTTGCCCTCGGAGTGTCCTTGAGCGACAGAGGGATCGCGCCGTCGATGAAGCAAACTGAAGACCGCAGGGACGAAGATGAGAGTAGCCACGGTGGCGAATAACAAGCCGCCAATGACGGCGCGCCCTAGCGGCGCATTCTGCTCGCCGCCCTCGCCCAGCCCGAGCGCCATGGGAATCATGCCGATGATCATGGCCAAAGCGGTCATGAGCACGGGGCGAAACCGGGTGAAGCCGGCTTCGATGGCGGCTCTGACGGGATCCCCGTGGTGCTGCAGCAGTTCTTTGGCAAAAGAAACCACCAGAATACTGTTCGCCGTTCCTACGCCCATGCACATAATGGCGCCCATCAAGGCCGGAACGCTGAGGGTTGTGTGCGTCACGAATAAGAAACCGACGATGCCGGCAAGCGCGGCAGGAAGCGCGGTGATGATGATGAAGGGATCGAGCCAGGACTGAAAGTTCACCACGATCAGGAGGTAGACGAGAACCACGGAGAAGACGAGTCCGCCCAGCAAACCGAGGTACGAGGTGCGCATGGTTTGCAGTTGGCCGCGAACGGTGACGAAGCTGCCGCGCGGCAAGGACTTGCGGTTGGCGTCCACAATACGCGTGACCTCGCGGCCCACCGCTCCCAGGTCGCGACCCTGGACGGAGGCATAAATATCGACCACTCGCCGGATGTTGTAGTGGTTGATCACTTCCATCTCGTTCGTCCGTTGGATGGAAGCGACATCCGCGAGAATCTCCGGGTGCGTGGCGGTCGCCGCGTTGAGTGGGGTGTTCTGCAGGTCTTCCAGGGATTGGATCGAATATTGCGGAGTCTGGGTCACCAGGTTGTAGCTGACCCCGTTCTTGAAATTCAGGAAAAACATCGGGGTGATCTGGAAGCTGCCGCTGAGCGAGTTCAACATACTGTTTGCAACGTCGCGCTGGGTGTAGCCGCCCTGAGCTGCCTTGGTGCGGTCTACCTTCACATCGAACTCCGGGTAGTCAAACGCTTGTTGTATACGCGCGTCGGCAATACCTGGAACCCGCTCGATCTCATGCAACATCCGGGCTGCGACTTCGCGATTGCCTTCGATATCGGTTCCCTCGATTTGGACGTCGACGGGCGCCGGCAACCCAAAGTTCAAAACCTGGGTGACGATGTCCGAAGGCAGGAAGTAAAAGGTCGTGCCAGGGTATTCGCGGGGCAGCCTCTCGCGCAGGCGCTGAACATAGTCTGCCGTGGCGTGATGATCTTCTCTAAAGGAAACCAGAATATCTGCGTCGCCTGCTCCTATGAGGCCGGACGTGCTGTGCATAAAATTGATGGAGCTGTATGGAAGACCGATGTTGTCCAGGATGTTGTCCACCTCGCGCTCGGGGATCTCGCGGCGTATCGTGCCCTCAACGAGATCGCATAGCTTCGCGGTTTCTTCGATTCGCGTGCCGCTCTTGGCGCGAAGATGGAGGATGAATTGACCGCTGTCCGTGTTCGGAAAGAAGTCCTGACCGAGCCAGGGCACTAGGAGAAACGCCGTAGCGCAGGCCAGAAGAAAGATGGGGACGAAGAGTGCCCGCCGATGGACAAGCACTGAGAGCAGGACCTGGTAAGCGTTGCGAAGCCGTTCGAACCCACGTTCGAACGCTCTCTGGAACCGCACGAGAGGATTCCGCGAACTGGCCGTGTCGGCCTGCTTTCCTTTCAGCAGGTACATCGCCAGCGTAGGTACGAGCGTCCGGGACAGGATGTACGACGCGAGCATGGCGAACACCACAGCTTCTGCAAGTGGAACAAAAAGGTAGCGGGCCACACCACCCAGCAGGAACATCGGCAAGAACACAATGCAAATGCAGAGCGTGGATACCAGAGCGGGAACCGCGATTTGCGCTGCGCCTTCGAGGATGGCGTCGCGCTGGGCATGCCCTTCTTCGAAATACCTCTCGATGTTTTCAATCGTCACCGTCGCGTCATCTACAAGGATTCCGACGGCAAGGGCCAATCCGCCGAGCGTCATGATGTTGATGGTTTCGCCCAGGAAGCTGAGAACCATGACGGACGTCAAGATGGATAGCGGAATGGAAATCGCGATGATCAACGTGCTCCGCCAGCTTCCCAGGAAGAGCAGAATCATCAACCCCGTTAGACACGCGGCGATGACGGCCTCGCGGATGACGCCGTTGACGGAGCCTCTGACGAAGATAGACTGATCGGAGAGAGGCAAAATCTTCAGTTCCGGCGGCAGCGTCTGCGCGACACGCGGAAGCAGGCCCCGGATGCCCTTGACGACGTCGAGTGTGGAAGCATTACCGGCCTTGAGGACGGACACCAGAGCGCCGCGACGGCCGTCCTGGCGCACGATGTTGGTCTGTGGCGCAAAAGCATCGCGCACATTCGCTACATCACGAAGATAGATCGTGGAATTCCCAACGACCTTGACGGGGAGGTCGCTCAATTCAGCCACCGTTTTCGGACTGCCGTTCAGCCGAATGTCGTACTCGAAGGAACCCATCTTTGCCGTCCCGGAAGGCACAATGAGATTTTGCAGTTGCACGGCACTGAGAACATCTTGCGGCGCCAAGCCTTTCGATTGCATCAAGCCAGGATTCAAATCGACCATGACCTGACGTTGTTTGCCGCCGTAGAGGAAAGGAATGACGGCTCCAGGCACCGTCACCAGTTGGGGCCTCAGGAAATTTTGGCCGAGGTCGTTCAACTGCTGTTCCGAGAGTCCGCTTCCGGAAAGGCCCAGCTGGAGAATGGGGACGCTTGAAGCGCTGTAGTTGATGATTAGGGGAGGCAGAGTGCCGGGCGGCAATTGGCGAAGCACGGTTTGGGATATGGCCGTAACCTGGGCATTCGCGGTGTCCAAACTCGCGTCGTGTTGCAAGTAAATCTTGACGATGGCCTGGCCGTTCACCGTAGTTGACTCGATGTGTTCGATGTTGTCGACCGTTGTGGTCAGGACTCGTTCATACGTGCTCGTGAGCCGGCCTTCTAATTCCTCGGGATTCATCCCGGTGAACTGCCATGCGACCGCGATCACCGGGATATCGATGTTTGGAAAAATATCGGTAGGCGTGCGCAAGATCATGATCGGGCTCAGAACCAAAATGAGCACGGCAAGAACGATGAAGGTATACGGCCGGTCTAGAGCGACTCGAACAATCCACATAGGTAGAACCCCCTAAACTGCAATCGCGAACGGATCGCGCGAGGCATAATTGCCAGATGAGACCGACCGGTCCCTTGTTACGTCAAGCCTTCGCGTTACTGTGCAGCCGGAAGTCCATTTTCTGGGCATCCGGCCGATCGAAAAGCCCGCTAGGGGGCTTAAAACCGGTGCTCATCGGGACATCAGCACCGGGAAGCCCGCCTCGTACAGGACCGTCCGTGTGACGCCACCGAACATCCACTCTCTCAATTGGGAGTGCCCATAGGCGCCCATGACAAGTAGATCCGCGCCGAAAGCGGCAGCCTCCGACAGCAGCAGCTGGCCCACGTCTTTTCCGCCGGATGACAAGCGTCGTACCTCCACTTGCGCCCCGTGACGCGCCAAGTGGCGCGCGATGTCCGCTCCCGGCTCCTGCCCGTGACGCTCTCGGTTGCGCTCATGGTCGACAACCAAGACCTCGACGGCCTTGGCTTTCGCGAGCAATGGCATAGCGTCGGCCACGGCACGGATGGACTCGCGCGTGGAATTCCAGGCCACGAGGATGCGGTGAACCTCGGATACCGTGCTGCCTGGCGGAAACAAGATGATCGGCCGGCCGGAGCTTAAGACGAGGGACTCCGCGAGGCCGGGAGGGCCGGCAGTCTGGCCCGCAGATTCCGGGCGGGCGATCACCACCAGGTCCGCATAGTACGCATGCACGCCCACCTCGCTGCTCAAGTAGGGCAACGATCTCCACTCCGACCGGATTCCGTGACGACGGACGATGTCCTCGAACTGGCCCTTGTGGTCCGCCTCGATGCGCTCGAGTTGTGCTTGGTGCGACTCGATCGTGCTCTGCATGCCCTTACCGCGGGCGAACGTCTCCGCCGGGGTAGCTATGGGCTCCGGCTGCATGAATACACTGATCAGGCGCGCGTCGTGCTCCTGGGCGAGCATGCCCGCGAACTCCAAGATGCCCGCAGCCTCGGTGCGTCCATCGATGAAAACCACGATTTCCCCCAGCGCAGCACCGCCCTTGCCAATGCTCAAGGGGGCAGGCTCAGGCGGAGACAATTTCGATTTCTTGTTGGCCATCGCTATTCCTCCTTCTGCTCACGCGTTCCCTTAACAGGCCGGCCGAAGCTCGAGAATCGCCCGTGAACGATCACGAACTGATCTCTGCGTTCGCAACGCCCGGGTTCCGTACGTACGCGTGGACTCGACATAATACTTCAACGTCTTGCGCAATTTCCTCCGCCCGTGGAATACCCGCGCCTTCACTGCGCCCACCGACAAACCCATGACTTGGGCGGTTTCTCCAGTGGATAGCTCGCCAAGTTCCCTCAGCACGATTGCTTTACGCATTCCTGGAGTTAACTCGTTTACAGCCGCGGAGAGAATTCGCTTCTGCTCCCGCAGCAGGCAACTGTCCTCAGGGTTCGGGCCCGAGTCCGGGACGTCTAGCGGCAGCGCAGTTTCGTCCTCCGTAGTCGATTCCGCGATCGGTACCTCGCGCGATCCACGCTTTCTGCGCAACAACATAAGTGCCTCGTTGATGGCGATCCGTGTTAGCCAGGTGGAGAACAAAGATTCCCCCTGAAACTTCTTCAAATGAATGAACGCTTTCTGGAAGCTCTGCTGCACGACATCTTCGGCGTCCTCCCGATTGCGGGTCATGCGCTGAGCCAATGAAAAAATCTTGCCCTCGTGCCGTTGGACTAGTAGTTCAAATGCGCTAGCGTCCCCGGTTTTCGCGCCAGCAACCAGCGCGGCATCCTGCTGTGTAACCAAACGATCGGTGGAAGAGCTCGCCGCGTTCGCTCCGACGACCGCGTCCATGAGTTCTACTGGCATGTCGCTTCTCCTTCTCCGCTCACATTCAAACTGCTCTCGGTTGACCTACTCCGCGGATTTGCTAAATTGAATCGCTACCCGTGCTCTTGGTTCCCGTTCGTCTAGGCTCGCACTTGGAACTAGCCTCCAAGCTTGAAATTAACGGTGACTTCCATCTCGACAGCCACTGGCGAGCCATTAAGCAGCGTTGGCTCATACTTCCATTGCAGGACCGTGTTCAGTGCCGCCGGTATAAGTAACGGGTGCCCGCTCACCGCGTGCGCCCCCACCACGTTTCCGTGCTCGTCGATCACTGCGCTGACTACCACGGTGCCCCAGACGTGCGCTTCCCTCGCGAGTGGTGGATACGCGGGTTGGACCGAATAGGTCTGCCGCGGTGCTTTGACGCCGGAACCAACGCTAACAATTCGCTTCGCGGCCGACTTCTGTGGAGGCGGAATCGGTATGGAAGTTCCCGTGCCACCAATAACTCCGCCGAGTGAGCCACCAAGCTGTCCCCCGAGCACGCCCCCAGGGACGCCACCCTCCACGCCTCCCGCTACGCCTCCCAAGTCCGGCTCGGCAGTTGCGTTACCCACAGAGACCGTCTTCGGAATCGAGGTGGGCGCAGTTATTTTTCCTAGCGTGTAGCTGAGATTCGCGCGCTTAGGCGTTATGTGCGGAGCCACCGCCCGCGCCGCCGCCGGTGGAGGCGGGGGCGGCGCAGCAGGAGGCGCCGCCAGGGGAGTGTCTTTGTAGCTCTCCAGTTGGATCGTGCCGGTGGTGTACAACGGCACGATGATCAGCGCCGCCAGAATCACAATGTGCAAACCTGTCGCGGCGGCCCACTGGAGAGGACTCCTTCGTAGGGTTGTTGTCGTGCCCGTCGCGAGCAACGCGTTTAGGAAAACATCGTTCGGTGTTGTTGGAGACAGACGAATAGGCCGCGCGGCGGGCTTCCCCGCGAAACCCTTTAGCGCTGAATCAAAGAGATGCATCGGATGGGTAGTCATTGTTTATCCTCCCTTGCAGTTGCAGAAGCACATGCTTGACGTACAAGCCCCTGGCTATAAGCTGGGCGCCCTTCTTGGACATGGCCCGCAGCAGTCGTTCCCCACTTTTGTCGATGAATGTGATGTCATTGAGGTCGACAATGCAGGGTCTGTTGTCCTGGCTTCTGAGCGCCCTCTTCCAGGTTGTTCTTAGCTCGTTGACCCACGGCCCGACCAGGCGTCCCTGCACGATCCATCTCCTATCTGTTGCTGTCTCCACGATGGTGATCTTCAGCACGTCTACCTCTCATGCCGGCCGCGTGGATGCGTGTGCATATTCGCAAGGAGGGCGCCGCGCTCAATGCTGCTCAACGGGCTGCCGTATGCGGTTTCGTTGCCGCCTCGCAGCTCTGTTCTTGGCCCGCGTGCCGGCCCCTTGCGCATATGAACCTCCGTGCCTCCACGCTCAAACGAGACCTCGTCCATCGCCAACTTCATCAGGTGGATGCCGCGGCCGTGCTCGGCCTCCAGTCTTTCGACCGCCAACGGGTCGGGAACAGTTCTTGGATCAAACCCTTTCCCGTGGTCGGTGACGATAACGGACAGTCCTTTTCCTAACTCACAGCGACAACGAATGTGAACCAACTTGGAGGCGTCTATCCCGTTGCCGTGAACGACGGCATTGCTCAGCGCTTCGTGAAGCGCCAGCTCAACGGCAGGCTCGCTGCCTGCAACGCAGCGCGATCCTTCAATCAGCCGCATCAACCGGTTAACCAACGGCGAGATGGCTTTGATCTCACTCGGCATCCAAGCCTGGATTTCGAGCAAAGATCGACTCGCGCGTCTCCCGGCAAAACCCAGCCGCAAACCCGACCGCCCATTCGCCATTTGTGTTCCAGCCATAGCAAGGCCTCACTCAGCCCCGTGCCAGCCAAAGTGCGTAGTGCACGGAATCAAACGGTCCAAATCCTTTGCTGTAGCGCAGCACGCGGTACCACCGGCTCCACTCACGACTGAAAATCAGGATCATTGACATGGCGCCCCTCCGCTCATCTGCGTTGCATTCTGACGACAGCTGGAAGGGCAACACGGATGCCAGAACTCAACCTGTTTCGGCAACGATGGAACTCCTTGATTTGTCTTGAGATAGCCGCAGAGCGAGAGGTTTGTGGGGTCTAAGTGCT